>JAEEGI010000339.1_pt1 | contig 180109 bp, 166 predicted proteins | sample 8958751 | NCBI WGS metagenome assembly JAEEGI01 (sample SAMN16246545, study PRJNA631951) | gut metagenome | biome: gut microbiome; feature: rumen; material: KS-attached | host: Bos | place: Iran: Karaj | collected 2018-10 | reverse complement strand
TTAAATGATTAAATGAGATGTTATTTGAGTCATGACTTCAGGCACAAAGATCGGTAAATTCAAGGAAAGTAACGAACAACTGTCCGCCCAGCGGACACAATATATTTTTATTAACAAAATTCAAACCAATTAGTATTCAGAGAAGAACTCCGCAGACTGTTATTCACCCTCCGCGAACAGATCCTTCCTCCACCCTGATGCGGCACCGACTCTGTTTCTTTCCTGAGAGAAAAAAGAAAACTTTCTAAAAGTTTTGCTTATTCAAATAAATTTCGTATCTTTGCCCCGTTAAACTTTAAAATTGAATGCTATGGTCAAAAAAGAAATGATGCAAAAGGGGGCTGATTCAAAAAAGAATACCTCACATGTCCAAATGGTAAATATGAAGGATGTTGAGGACAAGATAATCACTTTACGTGGTTACGAAGTGATAGCCGATGCAGACGTGGCGGCACTGTATGAGGTTGAAACGAAGCGTGTGAATGAGGCTGTCAGGAACAATCCCGATAAGTTTCCTCCGCATTACATGTTCGAGTTGAATAACAGCGAATTATGTGATTTGCGGTCGAAAATTTCGGCCACAAAAGTCTCTACGAAGAGTCGAACGGCCACAAAAGTATTTACAGAAAGAGGACTCTATATGTTGGCAACCATCCTGCACAGTGAGCGTGCGACCACTGTTACCTTTGCAATTATCGAAACCTTTGCGAAAGTCCACAGTATCAAGCGAGAACTGCTTGAACTCCACAAGGAGACAGACAAGCAAAAGCAAGCCTCTATGATGCAGCACTTCGGAGAAGTCCTCACAGATATTGTGATGCCCGACCTGCAGACGCAGGAAACAGAGAGTTCCCTAGAGATTAACTTCTTTATCGGCAAACTCAAACACACCGTAAAGCGAGTCCGCAAGGAGAACGGTGACAAGCCAGAATAACGAACCAATGGCGAAACATTACAGTGCATATTTTAAGAGAAGTCACAAGGATTATAAAAGGATAAGTGATCTTGGGGTTTTACCCCATACCCCAGTGTTTTAACAATGGTATAGATTCTTAAGGCTATCTCAATGCGCCAGCCGATAGAAAGACCATGGCGAACCCGAAGGGCGAAAGCCTGAGAGCCATACAAAAACTCTGACGCAGGGCGGCTTGCCCCCGGAGTCAGTTACATCCTTCCCATATAGGGGAAGGCTTGGTTAGGGTGGATGTCTCTTTTCGTTCTTTTCTCTGCGCCAGAGAAAATGGACAAGTCTCTTGGTTCGTTCTCTGCGCCAGAGCGCTCGGCTCTGCCGCTTGCTACCAACGGGACGCAAGAATGAATGAAAATAATACTTTACTTTTTTGCAAATTAATTTGCAGAATTGAAAAGAAATACTTATCTTTGCACTGTAAAATGGAAAAGTTGACAACCCGCCAGCAGTACGATGAAGTAAAGGCCCGTGTCGAGCAACTTATTGGCGAGGCAACCCAGAAAGGGATGCTCGAGCCCGATATGGACAACGACTATACTCGGGAGATATCCCTTCTGAGTCAGCAGATGGCCACCTATGAGGATGAATACCTGAATGTTCTCCCCCTTCGTCAGAAGTCTCCCCTCCAAACTCGGCATCAATGCCGACCTCATCCTTGAATACGCCTAAAAGACCCTATAATATGGCAGAGTTTCAGATTAAGATTTCTCAAGAACAACACGCTATGCTGCTCTCGTGTTTGGGCAGTGAGGAGGCTATTCCTGATTACATCCAGTCCTGTATAGACCGCAAAATCCAGGAAATCCTAAATCTTAAGGAAACCAAGAAAGACGGGCTTCTCAGAACCAACGGTCATTGTTCTTGACAGGAGGCAAAGTAATGCCTGCCCTAAAAGAGATTTACATATCTTTAGATGCTTGGCGTGAGGCAATTTATGGAAACAATGGCCTTGAAGCATTGCTTCAGCCGGCCATCGCTACCAAATAGAAGTTAAAACTTAGTTAAAAACAAGAAATCTCGAAATCGGGATGCCCTCTGTTTAAAGGGCTTCCGAAGCAATTGAGTGCTTACTGACGAGGCAAAGGACCGTGTCGAGCATCTGATTGCAGAAGCAACTGCTAAAGGCCTGCCTGAATCCGATATGGATAACGACTATACAAGGGAGATTTATTAAAATAAAAGAAATATATTCAGAGAATTTAAAAAAACTTTGAGAAATCAAAGAATTATTGTACATTTGCACACGATTAGAAGTAAAACTAATCAATAAGGCGATATGAAATCAAGTGAACAGATAAATAAAATTAAGGCTGTGGTGCTGTATATACTCCAGAGCTTTAAGGATGGGACGGACTATATAAAGTTGTTTAAACTGATGTACTTCGCTCAAAGAGGTTATCTTGCCAAATACGGCAGGCCTATATTCGACGATTCTTTTAGGGCAAGGCCACTTGGCCCTGTGCCTTCACTGACTTACAAGGCCGTGAAGACAGCAGAAAGTGGAGACCAGACCGATGTCACAGGCCGTGCTATGAAGAGCTTTATCTCAGCCCTCCAGATTGAAGGCCAGACAGTATCTTCGAAGCGTAAGCCAGATATGGACTATCTGGCCAAATATGAAGTGGAGTGTCTGAATGAGGTCATTAATGAATATAAAGATGTGGACAGCCGTTCACTGTCAAGATTGTCTCATAAAGACAAAGCTTGGCGTGCTGTCAAAAGGCGCATGAAGATAAATGAGGCTGACGACCTGTATACGATATTAGATATAGCAAAGGCCGGTGGAGCTTCGAAAGAGATGATGAAATACATAGAGGAAAAACAACAGATTAGAGAAGCTCTGTCGTGATTATCGATGATGCAAAGAACTCTTTGGCCTCATTGCGAACAGAAATCTCTGAGGAGGCTCGGATCAAGAGTAAGGATGATCTTCATGTAGGCGACATTCTGAGTCTTGAGATGGATGAGAAAGACGGACTGAAGTTACGTGGAGGATATAAGACTCGCGATAAGTTCGTTGTTGTGATTGGAATCAATTCAAAGGGAGATGCAATAGGCGCTATACTCATTAACTCTGAAATAGATTACACGAAAGATACTCCGGAACTGAAGCCGTTTCAGTTTCCGATGAAACAGGAGATGTATCCGGAGATATTAGATTACGATAGTTGGCTTGACTGTACTGATTTGTTTTTGCTTAAAAGCAGGAAGATCGTTGCAAAGAAAGCCGAATTCAAGTGTAGATTATTGGATGATGACTTCCCTAAGGTCCTAGATCTGGTAAAGGATTATGAAGGTATAGCCCGACATATAAAGGTGAAGTACGGTATTATCCCCAAAGAAAAATCCAGGAAATCCTAAATCTTAAGGAAACCAAAATAGATAGGCTTCTCGGAGCCAACGGTCACTGTTCCTGAAAGGAGGTAAGGTAATGCCCGCTCTAGATGGTTTTCACGTAAGCATCCAACCCCTTTTTAGGCGGTCTCAGAATTAGTCAGTACCTTTGTGCCGTTAATTCAAAAATTTGAAGCAATGGCAGTAAGTAGTAAAGACATTGAAACCCTGTGGAAACGATATTCCGAAGAAGGGGCAAACCAAAAGATTTCAGTTGTGCAGTTCTTTGAATCCAATGGCGTACCTTATCATGCATTCGAGAAATGGTATATTTAGAGTTCCTTGGTAAGGAGCGGCATTAATGCGAGAATACTAGATATGGAACGTGAGCAGTATCAGAAGCAGGTAAGAGATCTTCTTCAAGCCGTAGAAACTCTTTTGAAGTCCAATAATGCCATGGGCGAAAGAGTTGCTCAGTTGGAGAAGTTGGCCGAAGCCTATGATGACCTGAAGGCGGAGAATGAAAAGCTGAAAGGTGAGCTCGCTATGTAAGCCATCATTTTAGCGTAAGGTCATTCAAAATATAATATCTACCTTTCTTAAGACTCACAGGCTCGAATAAGCGGCAAAGCCGAGCGGTCGCCAGATTCAAAATTCGTTTGATATGGAGACAAGAGAGTATTTCGAAAAAGTAATGCAGGACTATAACCAGAACCGCAATGGTCGGAGCCTGCGTAAGTATTCTTTCGTCCCTTCGGTGGAAAGCGGCAAAGCCGAGCGGTAAAGATGAGGCAGTGGATTACAACTGGCTCATGGAGTTCAAGAAAACCTATTCGGCAAGCAAGCCTCAGACACAGCAAGCAGTTCAGTCATTCATTTCTCTTTCTCTGGAGGAAGGAACTCCGAAGAAAGTGACCTGGGAAGTGAAGGTGCTGCAGTTGCAGAGTCCGGATGGTGACAGCATTGGGTTCAGACAAAGATAGCCATATAAATATTATGGGTAAGACTTATACTCTTGAAGATGGCGAAAGCCTGCTGGCTGAACTGAAGTCCACGCGTGGAAAGATGGCTGAGATGAAGGGCCGTTTGGAGCGAGACGAGATTACTCCTGACGAGTGGAGACAGTGGTATGCTGGATACAAAGCCCGTCTTGATGAGATCAAGGAAGCTGTTTCTGGTATGCGTGAGGAGGTATCTCGCAGAAATGCAGATTTGGAACATCAAATGTCTGAGAGAGCGGCAGATCTCAACATGACAACTGAAGAGTACAAAGAATATATAAATTCATTGAGTGTATGTTCCGCCACATAGCCATGGGACGCCGTCGCTCGACCTTGTCGCTTGGTTTGTCCAAGAACTGGCTGCACTCTGGAAGTCATGATGCTGCCCAGAACATAGCCTTCATGTACTCGCTGTATGAAAGCTGTAAGCTCAATGATCTGAACTTCTTTGATTACATCAATGATGTGCTGACCAGACTGATGAAGGGTGAGACGGATTTTAAGTCTCTCATCCCATGCCGCTCGAGCTCTGCTCGCTTGCTACCAACGAGACGCAAGAATTATAAACCTCTTCCCAAGGACGATGGTGAAGGGCAAAAAGAGGCGGCCTGACTCTGTCAATCGGGCGATTTTAAAAACTCAGATGAATTTTTCTAAAATTGTTTTGTACGTAACTTGCTGAAAATCAAGTTTACGTTAAAATGATAGTTTACGATTATTCTGGTTCACTCTATGCGCCAGCCGATAGAAAGACCATGGCGAACCCGAAGGGCGAAAGCCTGAGAGCCATACAAAAACTCTGACGCAGGGCGGCTTGCCCCCGGAGTCAGTTACATCCTTCCCATATAGGGGAAGGCTTGGTTAGGGTGGATGTCTCTTTTCGTTCTTTTCTCTGCGCCAGAGAAAATGGACAAGTCTCTTGGTTCGTTCTCTGCGCCAGAGAATGAATGAAAATACGACTCTGTTTCTCTCTAGAGAGAAAAAAAACGACAAAGTTATGAAAAAGATTTTATTATTCCTCTTTTTGCTGATATCAGCAAACGTGTTCTCCCAGTCAACCTGGGGGGCCCCCTCTGACGACCAGTACAACTCTGAGGTCCGTCAGACCCTCAACCTGGATTACTCGATGCCCGACTACCACACTGGCAAGATCGACCCCAAGGTCATGGGCCCTCGCCTGGCCTCGCTCCTTGAGGAACTTTGTACCAAATACAAAGAATCCGTTAACAACAGCTATCTTTCAACGATTCTGTGTCAGCAGATAGAAGGTCTGGACTATTGTACCATCAAAGAGATGAAGCTGGAGGATGTGACCAAAACCGGTAACACCATTACTATCCGCTTCAAGACGACCTTGGATAAGAATCCTCTGAACATCAAGAAATCAGACCTCACAATCTCTTTTGTCGATGGTGTCTCAGAAAGCAAATATGCGAATAGTCTTTTCATGACCATCTGCAAATATTTGAAGGAATAAAATAATACCCAATCCTGCAGAGAAGCAGTTGTTCTTTTTGAGAATTCAGGGCAGGCTCTTGCCTAAATGACTCTTTAGAGTTTATTAATACGATACCTTAGGTAATCCTGCCATTTTAATGTATAAAATACTGACAATGTGAGCTTTGAAGTTTCTGGTTCTGAGCAACTCCAGAAGTTTCTGCTCCTTGTCAGTTTCTAAATAACTAATGTATGAATATAGCAATAGTAGGCACAGGCTACGTCGGTCTGGTCAGTGGAACGTGCTTTGCCGAGATGGGAGCACATGTCACGTGCGTCGATGTCGATGCACAGAAGATACAGAAACTCAAAGACGGCATCATGCCCATCTATGAGCCAGGACTCGAAGAACTCGTAAAGCGCAACGTAGAATACGGACGCTTGCAGTTTACGACCGACCTGACAGAAGTCCTCGATGACGTTGAAGTCGTATTCTCAGCCGTAGGCACGCCCCCAGACGAAGACGGGTCTGCAGACCTCAAATATGTCCTGGCCGTAGCCCGCCAGTTCGGCCAGAACATCCACAAATACACAATACTCGTCACCAAGTCCACCGTCCCCGTTGGCACTGCCCAGAAAGTCAAGGCCGCCATTCAGGACGAACTGAAGAAGCGGGGCGTAGACGTTCCTTTCGATGTGGCCTCCAATCCCGAGTTCCTGAAGGAAGGTGCCGCCATCAAGGACTTTATGAGTCCTGACCGAGTGGTCGTAGGTACAGAATCAGAGAAGGCCAAGGAAGTCATGACCCGTCTTTATAGACCCCTCATGCTCCAGAATTTCCGTGTGATCTTCATGGACATCCCTTCTGCCGAGATGACCAAATATGCCGCCAATGCCATGTTGGCCACGCGTATCTCCTTCATGAACGATATTGCCAACCTCTGTGAGCGCGTTGGTGCCAATGTCGACTCAGTCCGTAAGGGAATCGGCACCGACACCCGTATTGGCTCCAAGTTCCTCTATGCCGGCTGTGGCTATGGCGGCAGTTGCTTCCCCAAGGATGTCAAGGCCCTGGTGCATACAGGCTTGGACAATGACTACCACATGGAAGTCATCGAGGCCGTGGAGCGCGTCAACGAGAAACAGAAGTCCATTATCTACGACAAGATTATCAAGGCCGTCGGTGATGTCCGGGGCAAGACCATTGCCATTATCGGCCTGGCCTTTAAGCCCGAGACCGACGATATGCGCGAGGCCCCGGCCTTGGTGGTCATTGATAAACTCCTGAAGGCAGGCGCCTCAGTTCGTGTCTTCGACCCGGTGGCCATGGACGAATGCAAACGTCGTATAGGTGATGCCGTCACCTTTTGCAAGAATATGTACGACGCTTCCGATGGGGCAGACGTCTTTGCCCTGATGACCGAGTGGCGTCAGTTCCGCATGCCCTCCTGGAATGTCATTCGCAAAGTGATGTCAGGCAACATTGTAGTCGATGGCCGTAACATCTATGACCGTTCAGAGTTAGAAGAACTCGGCTTCAAATACACCCGAATAGGAGGAAAATAGCGTACCGTTGTGAAACGCAGTCTAATAAATTTCTTTATGTCAAAGGCAGACTCTTGCCTCATACTCTGTAAGCAGCCAATTCTGACGTATTGCAGGAAAAAGTAGAATGATATACCTTTGCACTGACATTTTAAATATAAGATTATGTTCAGTAGCAAAGACTTTGAAAAATGCTGGTTTTTATACCAGAGTGAGGGCCTTCCTTACAACCTCTCCATTGAGGAATTTTGCCTTAAACAAGGCGTACCGGTAAACGAGTTTAATAAATGGTACAGGGATACGCACAAGCGAATACACCCAATCCAAGTGGATGGTGCCCCGGCTTCGGAATCCAAGGAGGAAACTCCAAAGGGGCAAAGATCAGTCCGAATAGCAGTTACCATTTGCATGAGCAATGGCGTGTTTATCAGACGGAAGAACTTAAACTACGAGAGCCTTTTGAAATTCGTAGCCTCAAAAAGCATACTTGACAATGGAGGATTCGGAGAAGAACAAATATATTGAATTCTTGATTCAGCAGAAGGAGGAACGCGATAGGACTATAGCAGACAAAGATGCCTTCATCAAGAATCTGCAGAATACTCTCGATATACTTAAGTCAATGCATGAGTCTGACTCAAGGAAGATAGACGAAATGCTAGCGAAGATAAATGATCTGACAGCCCAGCTGAAACTTAAGAACATGTCAGATGACGGGAATGTCTGTATTGAAATATTTTAAAAGCCTCTTTTCTGAAATAGCAAAGGGGCGTACTGATTACGAAAATATGCTGCCCATGACAATCAGTCTTTGCAAGGCAGCTTAAAACAATAAAAAGTATCGTGCCAATGAGAACAGGATCAAACTTGTTTGAATTATGTCGAATGCAGCCGATACTCAATAATCATTAACTTAGTCAATTTAATCGTGTTTTACCTGAAAGGGCAACCTTTTAGGGCTATACGTCAGAATTGGCTGCTTACTCATACTCTTATGAGTTGAATATAACGATACCATTTAGGCAATCCTCCCTTTTCATGAAATAAAATCAAATAATAAATATTCAGTTATGTTAAACGGAAAGACCGTATTAATTACCGGCGGAACAGGTTCGTTCGGTAACAAATTTGTGGAGACAATTCTCCGCGACTATCCCAATGTGAAGAAGATTGTTATCTATTCACGCGGTGAGTTGAAACAGTACAACATGAAGCAGAAGTATCCTGAAAAGGATTATCCGATGCTTCGCTATTTGATTGGAGATGTTCGTGATGCCGAGCGTTTGAAGATGGCCTGCGAAGGTGTTGATGTGATTATCCATGCAGCCGCCATTAAGCAGGTAGATACAGCAGAGTATAATCCTCGCGAGTGTATCAAGACCAATGTTAATGGTGCAGTGAATGTCATTGACGCTGCTTTGGCTTGTGGCGTAAAGGACGTAGTGGCCCTCTCTACAGATAAGGCTTGTGCCCCCATTAATCTTTACGGTGCAACCAAATTGACCTCTGATAAGCTCTTCATTGCTGCTAATAATATTAGAGGCTCTCGTGATATTCGCTTCTCTGTAGTACGTTATGGAAATGTGATGGGCTCTCGTGGCTCGGTGATACCTTTCTTTATTAAGATACGTGATCAAGGTGCAAAGGAACTGCCTATTACTGATATGCGCATGACTCGCTTCAACATTTCTCTACAAGAGGGTGTTGACTTGGTAATGTGGGCATTAAAGAATCATCTTGGTGGAGAGCTTTTCATACCTAAAATTCCTTCATACAGAATTACCGATGTTGCAAAAGCAATTGCTCCGAACCTTCCATTGAAGGAGATCGGTATCCGTCCTGGTGAGAAGTTACATGAGGAAATGATTACTCCGACAGACTCTTTAAGTACTATCGACTTGGGTAAGTATTACGCAATCCTCCCGTCTGTATCTTTCAATTACACGACCGAAGATTATTTGAACCATTATCCTGGTGCAAAGTTTGTAGAACAGGGCTTCTATTTTGCATCAGATAATAACAAGGATTGGGATACTGTTGAAACCCTCCGAGAGAAGTTTGCTAAAGTTATCCCTGGTTTTGAAGTGAAATAGAGTATGATAGATCATATTATTCCTTACGGCCACCAACACATCAATGACGATGATGTGCAGGCCGTTATTGCAGCCTTGAAGTCTGACTATATGACTCAAGGCCCACTCATTGGACAGTTCGAAAAAGCTTTCGCTAATTACCTTGGTTGTAATTATTCCTGTATGGTGAGCAATGGTACAGCTGCCCTTCACCTCTGTGCGATGGCGCTGGATATCAAGCCTGGTGATAAGATTATCACTACGCCGATAACCTTTGTCGCTTCTGCAAACGGCTTCCGCTATCAAGGTGCCGAGATTGTCTTCTGTGATATTGATCCCAAGACTTTCCTGATGGACTTGGATAAACTGGAGCAGATTCTGAAAGCATCCCCTAAGGGAACTTACAAGGCTGTTGTTCCTGTTGACTTTGCCGGTTATCCCATTGATGAGGAACGCCTCCGCAAGTTGGCTGATGAATATGGCTTTGCCATAGTGGTAGATGCTTGCCACGCACCTGGTGGTAGTTTCATTGATAGCAAGGGTGAGAAACAGATGATTGGTAACTGCAAATATGCAGACCTCACCGTATTCTCTTTCCATCCTGTGAAGCATATTGCCACAGGTGAAGGTGGTGCCGTTACTACCAACAACAAAAACCTTTATGGGAAAGTTGCTCTTTATCGCACTCACGGCATTACCAAAGATCCCGAAAGACTTGAGAAGAACGACGGAGGTTGGTATTACGAGATGCAGGAGTTGGGTTACAACTACCGTATTACTGAAATGCAGGCAGCTCTTGGTATTAGCCAGTTAAAACGTCTGGATTGGAGTATTGAGCGACGCAATGAGATTGCCAAGAAGTACGATGAGGCTTTCAAGGGAACAGCCGTAAAAACTCCTTTCCGTGCAGAAGGTCTTGTTCATGCTTTCCACCTCTACATTATTCAGGTTGACCCTGCTAAACGCAAAGGATTGTATGATTTCTTGAGAGCAAACAATGTTTATTCTCAGGTGCTTTACATTCCCGCTCACTTGATGCCTTATTACCGCCTGTTTGGTTGGAAGGTAGGGGATATGCCGGTGGCTGAGGACTACTACAGCAAATGTCTTGCGTTACCTATGTTCCCGACATTGACCAATGAGGAGCAGGATTGGATTGTTGAGAAGGTTAAAGAATTCATGCTCTAATGAAGAATCTTTGCATCATACCTGCTCGTGGAGGCTCGAAGCGTATTCCACGTAAGAACATCAAGCCTTTCATGGGTAAGCCTATTATGGCTTATAGCATTGAAGCCGCTCTTAAGAGTGGCATCTTCGATGAAGTAATGGTTTCTACAGATGATGATGAGTTTGCAGAAGTTGCTCGTCAATATGGGGCTAAAGTCCCTTTTATGCGAAGTGCAGCAACAGCGAATGATTATGCTACAACAGAGGATGTGCTAATAGAAGTTCTTGATGAATATAAAAAACAGGGTAGAGAATTTGATAATATTTGTTGTTTATATTCGACTGCACCATTTGTAACGTCTGAAAGATTATGTGAGGCTTTTTCTAATATGCAACAAGAGAATGCAGATGCAATTTTTACTGTAGTTGCATATTCATATCCTATCCAGCGATGCCTACATATTGTTGATGGCAAAATAGGGATGAAGTGGCCCGAGTATCAAACAGCTCGCTCTCAAGATCTTGAAACAGTTTATCATGATGCAGGACAGTTCTATTTTGCACGAGTTCCTCAATTGCGAATAGAGAAGGATTTATGGATGAAGAATTGTATTCCTTTGATTCTTCCAGAAACTGAAGTACAGGACCTTGATACGTTGACAGACTGGCAAATGGCAGAAATGAAATTCCATTTACTTAAACAATAATGCAAAAGATTTACTTCCGTGCAGATGCTGGAGCCGAAATAGGTTACGGTCATTTTATACGATCATTGGCTTTGGCAGACATGCTGAAAGGTTATTTCGATTGTACGTTCTTTACTGCTGAACCAACCCCATATCAAATTGGCGAGATGGAGAAGGTTTGCAAGTATGTAGCATTGGAAGCGAATGCAAAGCTTCAGTCTTTCTTGGATTATCTCAAAGGTGATGAGATAGTTGTACTTGATAATTACTTTTATTCAACGGATTATCAAAAAAGCATTAAAACAAAGGGCTGTAAGTTGGTATGTATAGATGATTTGCATGATAAGCATTTTGTCGCGGATATTGTGATTAATCAAGCTATAAATGTAACCCCTGCAGATTATTCCTGTGAAGAATATACCAGATTTGCGTTTGGCTCAGATTATTGGCTTCTGAGAAATCCTTTCTTCGATGCGAATAAGAAGGCAACAACTAAAAGAATAACAAGTTCTCAATTGAAAGTTGTAATTGCTTTTGGCGGTTCAGATAGTTTAGATTTAACAGGAAAGATAATACGGACCGTGATTGGTATAGGAGATGTGCAAGAAGTTACTGCAATAGTTGGGGATGCATATTCTTTTGCTAAAGTAGATTCGCCCAAAGCTCACTATGTCAAGAATCTTTCAGCTCAACAGATTGCAGATCTGTTTATATCATCTGATGTGGCAGTTTTACCTGCTTCTACAATGATGAATGAAGCTCTCGTGTGCGGTATTCATATAATTGGAGGATACTATGTACCAAATCAAGAGAATGATTATTATGCATTTCTTCGAGAGAAAATGATTGAAGGTGTTGGTGATTTTACTAGTACTGATTCAATAGACAAATTAAGTCAGACTTTAAAGCAATTAGATACAAAACAAATAATAGTTGTTATAACTGGTATTCCACGGAGATACGTAGAATTGTTTAAGGAATTAGAATTGAGCTAAATCATTGTTTTAAGATGGAAAAACTTACGATTCAGCAATGTGATCAGATATATAAGCAGGTAGGTACTCCTTGTTTCCTAATAAATGAAGATTTGTTTATTGAGAATATTCAAAGGATTAAATGTGCTTTCCAAAAAGAGTATAGCGACACAATTATTTCTTATTCTTTTAAGACCAATTATATCCCATATATATGCAACTTGGCAAAGAATAATGGCTGCAAGGCAGAGGTGGTATCATATCTTGAGTACCAGATAGCCAAGCAAGTCGGATTTGCGCCCGAGGACATCATTATGAATAGTCCACTTAAAAGATATGAAGAGTTTGAAACAGCAATACTTGAGGGTGCCTTAGTTAACATTGATTCATTCTATGAGTTGGCTCATTTGGATCTTATACGAAAGAATCATCCAGATAAGGAACTGAAAGTGGGTATTAGGGTAAATGTTCCAATAGTAGATGAGAATGGAGTATCTGCTATATACGGAGAAGAAAAAGTTGGTAGATTTGGTTTTGTGGATGATGAAATACCAGATGTAGTTAGGCGGCTAAGGGAATTGAATTGTAAAATCATATGTATTCACGGGCATACCTCTTCAAAGAATCGTGCTATTTTTAACTATATTCAAATCTGCAGGCGACTTATAGATGTTGCAGAAAAGTATTCTTTAAAGCCAAAGTATCTAGATTTAGGCGGTGGATTTTTTGGTCCGGTGCCTCAAGGGATGTTTACCGACAGACATGTCCCCACATATGAGGAATACGCTACTGAAATTTTCAAGTATCTTAACAAAGATGAGTGGTTTAAGACTAATAAACCGAGTATAATTATTGAGCCAGGAATGTCGGTCGCTGCATCTTCTATGTCATACATTGCCAGAGTGCATGATATTAAACATCGTGTAGATAGACGAATTGCACAGACGGACGGTACAATGTTCCATGTAAGACAGAATATGGCTGACTTTAAACTCCCTTTTAATATAGTCACCCAAGAGAAAACATTACTGGAACAAGAGGAAACGGTCCATTTCGCGGGTGCATCTTGCATGGAATCAGATTTAATTAGGAGATGTACTACCAAACAAAAAGTTGATGTTGGAGATTATATTGTAATAGATAACGTTGGAGCGTATACGTTTGTAATGGCGTCAAGTTTTATACAGTATTTACCATATATCGCGGTTATTAATGATAATGGTATAAAGAAACTACGTCAAAGCCGCGATTTTGATAATTTTATAGAAGTGTTTTCATTATGAAAAAGATCTTGATGTTGAGCGTAGGTCGCCAGACTTATTTGGTAGACTTGTTTTCTAGGTATTTTCAAGTTGAGATAGGAGATAACAGTCACCTCACACTTGACATGTATGAAGGTGTCAAGAAATACATGATGCCAAGATATGATTCCGATGAATACGCTTCAAAGTTGAGAAAGATTGTTTCTGAAGAGGGTATTGATTATCTTCTTTCATTAAGCGATATAGAGATTGCTCTTGTTTCAGAACTTGAACCAACTCTTCCGTCAAGTTGCGAGTTGTTGATGCCTAATAAGGTAATCTCTTATCAGTGTTTAGATAAATATGCTTTTTCAAAATTGTTAATCCAAAATGGAATAGGTAGTCCTAAAACGTACCTGACTCCAAGTGAAGTGAAAGATGCATTAAAAAATGGCAATCTTTCATTTCCAATAATTGGTAAATCCAGATGGGGTATGGGCTCAAAGGGTGTTACATTCATTGATAATGAGGAAGAATTAGATCTGTTTTATAAACTCTATAAGAATAAATTCAATGCCCCCCTATTTCTTGATAGCGAAATGGAAAGCGTTGAGGAGTCTTTGGTCTTTCAGGAAGTTATTAAGGGCGAAGAATACGGGTTGGATATTGTAAATGATTTATCCGGTAATTGGTTTAAGACAGCTATTAAGAAAAAACTGATGATGAGTGGTGGAGAAACAGATAGCGCAGAAATAACAACCGATTCAGAAATATTGACAGTCAGTCAAAAGATTTCCAAGGTGTTAAAGCACAAGGGAAACGTGGATTGTGATATACTTGTGAATTCAAGAGGAAAATTTGTTATAGACATCAATCCTCGATTTGGCGGTGGCTATATGTTTTCTTTGTCAGCGGGGCTGGATGTGCCATATTATCTTTCTTGTTGGGCTGAAGAAAAGATTATTCCAGCAGAAAAGATTCAAATGAAGACGCAAGGACGTTTTAGAAAAATAAAAGAGCTAAAAACTTTGAGTAGTAGTAACAATAAATAGTAGAAGTATGAATAAGTGTATGATAGTAGCTGAAATGTCTGCCAACCACAATGGCAGTAAGCAGCTTGCAATAGAGACCATCAAGGCCGCAAAACGCGCCGGGGCTGACGCCATCAAAATGCAAACATATACTGCAGATACCATAACTCTCAATTGCGATAAACCAGATTTTATTATCAACGAAGGCTCAATCTGGGATGGCAGGTCTTTCTATGAATTATATCAGAAAGCCTATACACCTTGGGAATGGCATGAAGAACTCTTTCAGGTTGCCCGTGAAGAAGAATTGATTTGTTTCTCCTCGCCATTTGACAAGACTGCGGTAGATTTGCTAGAGTCACTGGATACACCAATGTACAAGATCGCTTCATTTGAAATAACCGATATTCCTCTGATAGAATATGCTGCATCAAAAATGAAACCAATGATAATGGCTACAGGAATATCAACAATTGAGGATATAGAACTAGCCGTAAACACATGTCGTAAGGTTGGGAATAACGACATCACTTTATTAAAGTGTACATCTGCTTATCCAGCACCAGTAGAAGAAGCTAATGTCTCTATGATTCGCGATTTGGCTGAGCGTTTTAACGTTAAGTCTGGCTTATCTGACCATACGATAGGATCCATGGTTCCCATTCTTGCTGTCGCTAATGGTGCAACAATGATAGAGAAACATTTTATCCTTAATAAGACTATAGAAAGTGAAGATGCATCATTCTCTATGGATGAAAATGAGTTTAGAGAAATGGTAAAGCAGGTGCGTTTGGCAGAATCTGCAATAGGAAAGATTGACTATACCTTAACAGAGAAGATGAGAGGTAGTAGAACGGCCTGCCGTTCATTATATGTTGCCAAGGATGTCAAGGCAGGTGACTTGGTTACAGAGCAGAATGTGAGGAGTGTAAGACCAGGATTTGGGCTCCACCCTAAATATTTACAAAAAGTGTTGGGAAAGAGGTTTACGAAGGACTGTAAGATGGGAGAACGGTTTGTTTTTGAAATAATTAATTGACAAACAGCTTTCTAAACGATGTTTAAACCGAGCAAACTCAAATAAAATAACTTGGATGATGGTGTCTTCAGTATTGATGACGATGTTCAAATCAGAACAGAACGGATAAAGTTTTCTACCAACAATGAGAGATGGAAGAGTGCCATTTAGAGAACGTCAGTTGTGTTTATACTAGTGTATTATAGTTTAATGAGAATACTTTTATTCAGACTTTAGTACAAAAGATAAAAAGGGTGAAAAACGTAATTCAATTTTGTATAGAAAAATAACAGTCACAAATCTTTATATTTAGATTTATCAAATGATTGCATTAGTAACGGGAGGTGCAGGCTTTATTGGAAGCCATATTTGCAGAAGATTGGTAAAAGAAGGTCATCAAGTTGTTGCTGTCGACAACCTTTCAAATGGCAGTATGACAAATTTGATTGGTTTAGAGAATAACTCGCAGTTTGTTTTTTATATGTTTGACATCAATAATTTGATAAGACTGAAAGGCGTTTTTGAAAAACATTCATTTGATATGGTATTCCATCTTGCAGCAAATGCTGATGCAGGTCAAGGTATGGATTCGCCACAGATTGATTTTGAGAATACATTCCAAACGACTTTAAGCGTGCTGGAAATGATGCGAGAATATGAAATTAAAAAGTTTTTCTTTGCATCATCTTCAACGGTATATGGAAACACAGGCGAACGGCTTCAAGAGCACCGTTCCATCATGCGCCCCATTTCTCATTATGGAGCAGCTAAACTAGCTAGTGAAGCTTTCATTAGCTCATTCAGCCATTTACATGATTTCCAGGTGTGGATTGCCCGTTTGGGCAATGCAGTTGGACCGAATATGACACATGGCGTGATACATGACCTTATTAATAAGATTAAAGCACATCCAGAGCAACTTGAAGTATATGGAGATGGTTCCCAAACGAAACCTTATATTTATATTGATGACCTGGTAGATGGTGTTATGTGTATGTTGGAAAAAACTAACGAAGATTATAATGCCTATTTAGTTGGCGTTGATTCAAATATGACAGTTACACAAATAGCCCAGATAGTAATGGAAGAAACAGATATTCAAGTCCCAATTAGGCATTGCAAAGAGTATAAGGGCTGGAAAGGTGATGTTTGCAATTATCAATATGATGTAACAAGGTTGAGAATGCTGGGCTGGACTCCGAAATATAATGTAGAAGAAGCAGTAAGGAAGGCAATTAAAGAAAATTTGAATAATTAAATAAGATTTTTATGAAGAAAGCTTTTATTACAGGCGTAACAGGTCAAGACGGTTCGTATCTGGCAGAATTCCTTCTCGAAAAAGGATATGATGTTCATGGAATGATTCGAAGAAGTTCAACTGACTTCCGTGAACGTATAGCTCATTTGGAAGGGAGGCCGAACTTCCATCTCCATTTCGGACATATGGGCGATTCTATGTCGTTGATACAGATCATAAGTAAAGTTAGACCTGATGAAATCTATAACTTGGCTGCACAGAGTCATGTGCAGGTAAGTTTCGATTCACCAGAATTTACAGCCGATGTTGATGCAACAGGAGTGTTGCGTATTTTGGAAGCAGTACGTCAGTGTGGCCTTGCAGAAACTTGCAGAATCTATCAGGCTTCTACATCAGAACTATATGGTAAGGTTGAAGAGGTTCCTCAAAACGAAAATACACCATTCCATCCCTATTCGCCCTACGCCGTAGCTAAGCAGTATGGTTTCTGGATTGTCAAGGAATACCGCGAGGCATATAATATGTACTGTTGTTCTGGTATTCTGTTCAACCATGAGTCGGAGCGTCGTGGCGAGACTTTCGTAACTCGTAAGATAACTTTGGCTGCTGCTCGTATTGCACAAGGCAAGCAAAGCAAATTGTTATTAGGTAACCTTGACTCTCTTCGTGACTGGGGCTATGCTAAAGATTATGTCGAGTGTATGTGGCTGATTCTTCAGCAGGATGAACCTGAAGATTTCGTGATAGCGACAGGTGTGCAACATTCGGTTCGAGAATTCACTCAGTTGGCATTCCAACATGCAGGCATCGAGTTGGAGTTCCGCGGTGAGGGAATGGAAGAGAAAGGTTTTAGCAAGTTGACAGGCAAGTGTTTGGTTGAGGTTTCTCCTGATTTCTATCGCCCAACGGATGTCGTGAATTTATGGGGAGATCCTACGAAGGCCATGGAGAAACTTGGATGGAATCCCAGTAAGACCTCATTTGAACAACTTGTAAAACTTATGGTAGACCATGATATGGCCAAGGTTGCTATAGAGCGTGAGAGTGAGCGTGTGAAGATGAACCTCTCTGCTTACTTGGAAAAAGGAATAGTAAAATAATTTAAAAACAGCATAATTATGGATACAGTAATTAAGATTGAGCATAATGGAGTAGAACTGGGTGCAATTGTGCGCTCTACATATCATAACAGTGGTATTGGCTTCTTCTCAGAAGAAAAAGACGGCCTTCAGTTGGGCTATATGAATCGTCCTGACGGGCATGTTATCGTACCCCATACACATAATAAAATCAAGCGCGAGGTTTATTATACAGAGGAGATCTTGTTTATCCGCTCTGGCGAGGTGCGTGTTGACTTCTATGATGACAACCAGCAGTATATCGAGAGCCATATGGTACATAGTGGTGACATTGTGATTCTTAAAGGTGGTGGCCATGGTTTTAAAGTGCTGGAGCGTGCTGATATCTTTGAAGTGAAGCAAGGCCCATACCTTGGCGCTCAAGACAAGGTGAGATTCGAACCCATTGCGGATGAAGAGGCTATAATTAAAGAATAACTGCCATAGCTTGCTAAGAAGTTATTAAGTAAATGGAGAATCGTGTAACGAATATTGCTAAGAATACTGTATTCCTATATGTACGTACTATTGTTATGATGCTAATAGCAATATATACGTCAAGAGTACTTCTGGTGAAACTTGGAGTTGAGGATTTTGGAATTTACAATCTTGTTGGAGGGGTTGTAGGCCTATTCGCCTCTTTACGTAATATATTTGCCCAATCTGTTCAAAGATTCCTTAATTATGAAAGGGGTAAAGGAGATGAGGAAAAAGTTCGTAATATATTCAGTATTAGTATTATTGTTCATGTTGTATTAGCAACTGCATTTACATCAATTGTATTGATATTCGGACTTTGGTATATTCCTCGGTATTTGGTTTTCCCTGACGGGACACTTCCTACGGCAATGTTCGTTTTTTATTGCTCCCTATTAACAAGTTTTATATTGATCTTAACTGTTCCTTACGATTCTGCTATTATTGCAAATGAGAAATTTGATTTCTATGCCCTTGTTTCTATTCTTGATGCTTTAGCTCGTTTAGGAATTATATATATTATTACATCTTTCGGACCTAATAAACTGAAGACTTATGCCGTATTAATATTGGTCGTTATCGCGTTGTTTCGATTGATCCATATAATATATGCCTTTAGATTTAAGGAATGTAAATTAAGGTTTGTATGGGATAAAGAGATCTTCAAGAGTTTGGTTTCATTCAGTGGCTGGAATTTTTTAGGCAATACTGCTTATTCAATGACCAACGAGGGCGTGAACTTTGTAATTAACAGTTTTGGGGGGGTAGTCGCTAATGCAGCTCGTGGGTTGGCATATCAAGTTAAAAATGCAGTAACACAATTGTCTGCAAACGTTGCTCTGGCATTTCGACCGTATGTCACGGAGGCATCTGCTACTAAAGATAAAGAATCAATTTTCGGGTATGCAATAGAAGTCTCAAGACTAATGTTTGTGGCAGTAGTCTTGACGGCTTTACCTATTATTTGTTATACTAATGAAATATTGGACGTATGGCTTGTTGATGTTCCTGAGTACACTTGTGTTTTTGTTCAGATTGTAATGATTCATATGGTAATTCGAGCTCCTCAAGCTTCGATAGATCTGCTGTTCGCATCATATGACAAAATGAAGAAGTATCAGATTATTCAATCTTTTTTCTTATTTACATCACTTCCTCTTTCATATATATTATTGAAGTTGGGCCTCCCTTTGTATTGGGCATTTATTAGTATGTGTTTATCAGAGCTTATTACTTTGATTGCAATTGTTTACTGCGCACATCAGGTGTTAGGATTCAATATTTCAGACTATTTGAGAAAATTCGTTATGCCAACAATATTATCTGTTGTTCAATTAATGATCATAGGGGGATTTTTTAATCATTATTTTATTCCAAAATCCGTATTGCTATTGTTGGCCTATACAACTCTATTGGTGACTGTCGAATTGATAGATGTATATTTCCTATATTTAAATAAAGAAGAAAAAGCATTAATACATCGCTATTTTATAAAGATACTATAATATATTAATTGTTTCTAATATGAATTTTATTCCTGTTTGTGAGCCTTATTTGGCTGGCAATGAATTGAAGTATGTTACAGATGCAGTATCTACAGGGTGGATATCATCATCTGGACCTTACGTGAATCGTTTTGAAGAAGAGTTTGCGAAATATTGCAATTGTAAATACGCAGTATCTGTTTGTAATGGAACGATTGCCTTACATCTTGCGCTTGTCGCTCTTGGTATAGGTAAGGGAGATGAGGTAATCATACCATCGTTTACTATGATTGCCTCCGCATTTGCAGTCTGCTATACAGGTGCAAAGCCCGTATTTATTGATGCGGACAAGGAGACTTGGAATATCGATGTCACAAAGATAGAGGAGAAAATTACATCTCGTACAAAGGCAATTATGCCAGTCCATATCTTTGGAAAGGTGTGTGACATGGATACTATCTGCGCTATAGCAAAGAAGCACAACCTCTATGTTGTAGAAGATGCGGCTGAGGCTCATGGAGCAGAATATCATGAAAAGAAAGCTGGTTCATTCTCTGATATCGCGGGTTTTAGTTTTTTTGCAAATAAAAATATCACAACAGGCGAGGGCGGTATGATTGTAACAAACAATAAGGCTGTATATGATCAAGCACGCTACTACAAAAATGTGTGTTTCCCTCTTGATGGACCTCGTAATTATCAACACGAGAACATTGGCTACAATTACCGTATGAGTAATGTGGTTGCTGCTATTGGTCTTGCTCAGGTCGAGAAAGCTGATGATTACCGTGAGATGAGAATACGAAACCATCAGTTATATAGGAAATATTTAACGGATGTTCCTGGTATTATCTTCCAAGCTGAACCTGCAGAGAATTGTGTGGATGTATGCTGGATGAATACTATTGTCATTGATTCGGAGAAGTATGGGCATACGAAAGAAGAATTGATTGCCCATTTGAAAGAGAAAGGTATTGATACCCGTCTTTTGTTCACTGGTATGCATAAGCAGAAAGCTTTGAAAGACTTTGGTTGTGATTGCTCTGGTGAGTATTCTGTATGCGAATGGTTGACACAGAACGGTTTTTATTTGCCATCATCAAGTTCCCTTTCCGAGGAGATAATTGAATACATTTGTTCTGTCATTTTAAAATTCAAGATTTAATATTATGGAAAGAAAATATAATACGGTTTTTATGGATTCCATTTCGTCGGGAGCGGGATGGATATTGGACATTTTGGGGCATGATATTATGTCTGGATTGGAAAGAAATGGTTATAAATGTAGAGAAGGTAATTATGAAGACTACCAAAACGAAGACATTTCTTTTCATATGTGGTGGATACATGCTACACCCCACAAAGATGCTAAAGTAAATGCAATATTCGTTACCCACACGGATGATGAGTGTAAAGAAAAAAGATTGATAGAAATAAAGGATAAGTTTGATATCTTTTTTTGTATGTCACCTGAAGATGCTCAGTTTTTGATAGAACTAGGTTATGCTAAAGAGAAAGTTTTTGGTATAAATTTGCCAGTCAGAAACAACTATATTAGGCCAATTTCTATGGGTATTTTTAGTAGATGTTATCCTGATAAGCGAAAAAATGAAGAATGGTTGTATCACTTTTGCTCTAATAATCCCAAAAGTAAACTTATAGATTTTGTTTTCATTGGTGGAGGTTGGGGTGAATTTGTCAATAGATTATCTCAACTTGGATGTTCTTTCCAGTGGCATAATGTATCAAGAGATATGCCTTTTGAATATATGTATCAACAATTAAAGATGTCAAATCTGGATTATTACATGTACATGGGAATGGATGGTGGCGCAATGGGAACTTATGATGCGTATGCTATGGGGGCTTCTCTTTGTGTTACTGATGATGGTTTCCATAAAGGCATCCCAAATGTCGATTATTTGTTTTCTAATGAGGAGGAGTTTTGTAACAGATTGTCTCAGATTGTTGAAAAGCAATATCAAAAAATCAAATTCTTCTCTGATAATAATGTAGACCATTATGTAGATAGAGTCGCCTATGTCTTGGAAAACTGTGAATATCCTGAAGATAGTACTAGTCTGTTTGATTATTCTGTTAAAGAAAAAAGAAGGGAAAACTATTTTAAAAGGAGTTGGAAATATGAACTATACCGGAATCTTTCAGTAGTTGTTACAAATTATATGAATAGGTTGAAGTTAGAGAACAAGTCATTTACAAAAAAACATTAGTCCATTAGTCCATATTTTATGAACAAAAAGGTTGATGTGGATACGGTAGAAGTATATGAATTATGACAAGTTTCTTGAGTAAAAAGAAAGAAGAAACAAAAACTCGTACAAATATTTCCGCTTGGGTTATTTTTGCAGTGTCTGTTTTTTCTACGCTTGCTGTGACACACGGAGATACCACATTAGTTACGGGTATTATCCATAATAGGATTATACCCATTATTAGATATTTATTAGTATTAATAGTATTAGTTTTTACAACATGGAATATGCCATCGCAGAATAAGGGACTTAAAGCTTTATGGATGGTTATATGGTTTTTTTTTACGAATATTTATACATATGCAGGATCTGATATCTCTAGTTGGATATCAGGTATTTGTAATTTTATTTTTTTATTTTCGATTTTTTGTACAAAACGTGAGAACTTAATAAAAGCAGTATCGCTATTTAGGTATTATTTGGTGTTTACTTCAGTTTTAGGCATTATTGCTTTCTCTGATTTTTTAACAGGGGGACATCTACCACATGTCATTATAGATTATTATGATTATGAAAATATATATTATGCGAACTATTATTTTTCTTATTTTTCCATTAAGGGCGATGGAATAAGACTATGCGGTTTGTTTAATGAGCCCGGTTATTTTGGTACATTTATAGCCTTATATTTGATTATGGACGAGATAAGATTGAAAAAAATGGGTAATGTATTTTTGTTAGTTGCAGGAATACTTACTTTTTCAATGGCTTTCTTCATTATTTTGGGTTTGGGTGTCCTTTTCTTTATTATAAAAAATAAACATTATGGTATAATAGTATTTGTTTCTATCTCGTTTTTAACAGCTCCTTTTTTTAAGAATATTCAATTTGAAAACGAGTCGGCAAAGGTGTTATATGAGCGCGTTGTTAATATTGTCGATGGCACAGAAACATTAATGGATAGAAGAACAGATGCTAATTTTGAACAGATAGAACGACGCTTCGAGGAAGATAATCATAAATTATTTGGTTACGGTACAGGCTACTGTAGTAAAAAAGGGGCTTATGATACATCGTCATATAAGCGAAATGTAGTTGAATGGGGATATTTGGGATTTGGATTGGTTTTCTTGGTTCTACTCTATCTTGTTTCAACAGAAACGAAATTGAATGGTACAATCTCCTTTTTTATTCTATGCATAAGTATTTCTGTATCTCAAAGGCCCCAAATTTTTATTCCGGCATATTTTCTATTATATTTTGGTGGAATTAATTATTTGGTAGCTCAGAAAATGACGGGAAAATGATTTTTATGGCAACTATATAGGGTTAGACCTCATATTTCACAATTCATAGAGTATGCCAAGACATCTACCTTTGGTGTCTTGGTCTAACATTCCCTCCAACGTGCTCTCACTCCACGTGCTATGGGTACTATATTGCATTTAAAAACTGCTGACATCTAAAATACAAATACTTTTTCCAAATAATCAAGTGTTATCAACGCTTTATTTATTACTTTATTTGTTTCTCCTATAATTTATTTTGCGTATGAAACAAGTGGATATTATTCGTCCAGGGTCGATAAATGCTATTATTGGCCCTGTTGGCACTTTGAAGAGGATACTGAAAAATCAGGATTATTTTAATTCAAGGGGTTATGATGTTACCGTTTTTACAAATGAATCAATAACTATCGGGCCTATCAAGAAACCCCCTATGGTAAAAATACAAGTTAGTCCTTCTTCGCTAAAAAATCGGTTAAGACGTAAGGTCGGTTCTTTGATTAGAATGAGGGCAAAAAAAAGTATTCTCTTTTCAAAATGGTTTTTAGGAAAAGATTTCAAACGAGCTGAGAAATTGGTTGATTATTATATTTCCTTGGAAAGAACTCCAGATATTATTGAATTTCATAGTGATTTGGAGTGTTTCCTTTATCTGAAGAAAAGGCAAGAAAACAAAGCAAAAACTGTTATGTTCCTTCATACTGATGGTGTTCCATTTAAAATGACTTTACAGTATTATCCCAAACTCGAAGGTTCTGCATACCTTAAGCAGATGCGGGAGGATTTTGCTTGGACTGTAGAGCATACAGATCGGATTGTCTTCATCGCAAAGACGGGGCGAACTAATTTCTTACAACTTTATCCTCAGCGGTCACTTGCTGACACCTCAGTAATTATTAATGGTATTGATGATTTAACGGATTCTCAAATAAAAGAGGTGGACATAATTAAGACCGAGAATGCAAATTCAACATTTAAGTATCGGTTGTGTTGTACGGGAACAATTAACACCCGGAAGGGGCACCGTATAATTATAGAAGCTCTGCATAGATTACCATCAGCTTTATTAGAAGAAGTTCATGTGGATTTCATGGGTGATGGGGGTGAACGTCCTGTCCTTGAATCATTAGTGAAGGATTATGGTTTGAATAATCATGTAATGTTTTATGGATTGATCCCCAATATCGATGTTTATAAATATCTTGCAAAAAACAATATTTATATTTTGATGAGTAAGAATGAAGGTCTTCCTATTTCTATTATTGAGGCCATGAGAGCGGGACTCCCTATTATATCTACAAATGTATCGGGTATTCCAGAGTTGATTAATCCAGAATTTAATGGATTCTTACTCAATCCAGATGTTGAGGAGTTAACAAGCCTTTTAAATGATTTGCCTAAATATGACTGGAAGGCAATGGGCGAAAATTCCAGAAAACGATTTGAGAAAGAGTTCACATTTGAACGAATGGAACGAGAGTTTTGTGATATGTTTGATTTAGTTTATGATGGATATAAAGAAATATCTTGAGATAGAGCGCTCAATACATGATCTTAATGATGAAAAAATTAATGGCGTTCCAATATGGAGGTTAGGAAGGACACAATTTCGGTGGATGGTTAGGGATTCACGTCCTTTTACTACATCTCCTGATATTAGTGTGCTTGGTGTTGTTAAGAATTATTTCAGATCATTGTATGATTTGTTGAAGATAATTCTTTGTGGAAAGAAAGTCAAAGCTCTTTTTTTCCCTCATCCTCGATTATTCTATGTAGGTGAGCAGTATTTAGAAAGATTGTCGGATCCGTTAATTGATGCGTCAGGTATAGATGATTATTTGATATTTGAGCGAAATCAGAATGGAACACATAAGCGTCCACGTTATCATGAGTCACATGTTGTATTTTTGGATTTCATTGATGTATCAGTAATACTGCTTTCATTTATTGCCAAACCTTTTATTGCCCGGAAATATAAGAAGCAGATAGATTCGCTGTATGATAAATTAAATGCAGGTTTTCATCTGAATGATGATAAATATAAATCTTTTTTTTTCAAAATTGTTACGCACTTTCTTCTATATAGGTGGTTTTTCCACCCAATCATTCGGAAATTAGCTCCAAATGTAGTGTTTTTTGCTCCTCGTGGTACTTTCGATTATGCGACCTCTCTATGTCGGCAATATGGTGCAACCACCATTGAACTGCAGCACGGAATAGTAATCGGCGAAACAGACTTGTACGCGACCAATGAATACTGTCCAGAATACGATCCTGATTACTTCTTCGTCTTTGGATCGTCAAATATAGGATCACAATATGGTATGCCTATTGAAAGAGTCATGAATATTGGCTTTCCATATAAAAACTTTATAAAGAGTTTAGGTGGGAAGACTTACTCTTCAAATGTCGCCTTAGTGGCTTCAGAGCCAGAATTGACGGATAAACTAATCACCGTCTTGAAAGATATCGTGAATCAATATCCGCAGTACGAATTTCATATCAGATGCCATCCACAGGAACGTTTTTCAGAAAAACAATATGAAAGCATTTCTGACTGTTCCCAAATTCAAGTTGTTGACAATCGAATAGAATCATTTTGTGCCCTTTCTCAGTATGAAGTGGTTATAGGAGAAATCTCATCTGTCCTGTTTGAAGCAATGAGTCTTGGTAAGAGAGTCGGCCGATTGAATTATGGAGGGTTAAATGCCATAGAAACTGACTTGCTGCATGGTGGGTTTGTGATTAATTCAGCAGAGGATTATCATAAGTTTATGACCACTCCATATTTTGACAAGAATGATTCTAAGGAATTGTATTCAGATTTTAACATTGAAACATTTAACAAGATTTCTAATTATGGAAAGACTTTTACACAATAAGGTGTGCATCGTCACAGGTGCTGCGCAGGGAATCGGTAATGGTATCGCTGAGCGGTTTGCTGCCGATGGTGCTATTGTCTATGCTTGTGATCTTCGTGAAGGCTGTATGGATGATTGGGCTAAGGATTGTTCCAAAAGGAATAATACTCGTGTCATCCCAATGTATTTTGATGTGTCAGATGCTACGGCAGTGAAGAACACTTTTATGAGTATATTTAAGGAGGAACAACACATTGATGCATTGGTTAACAATGCAGGTGTTGTATTCAACAAGAAGATCGGCATGATAGTGCGCCAGGAGACTGAACTGATGTTTCGCATCAATGTAATTGCCGTCATTGAACTGGTACAACTCTGTTCGCGTTTGATGGCGCGGACGGGTGGCGGTTCCATTGTGAACATTGCATCTGTGACAGCTGTATTAGGATCTCCCGGTCAGTCGGCATACTCTGCGACAAAAGGTGCAATTATCTCCTTCACTAAGTCTGCCGCCAAGGAGTTGGCACCACAGGGTATACGAGTGAATGCGGTGGCTCCTGGTATCGTGAAGACGGAAAGATTTGCCGAACTCTACGAGAGTGACGGGGCAAAGATTGACCAGCGCATCTCACGGATCGGGTTGGGCCGTCTTGGAACACCAGAGGATGTAGCCAATGCCTGTGCCTTCCTTGCCAGCGATAGAGCCGGCTATATTTCTGGAGAGATACTGGGGGTTAATGGATGCGCATCAATTTAAGTGAAAAGTGAATAGTGAAGAGTGAATAATTTGCTTCCGCTGATAAAATGATTTTGAATTTAAATAAGTGGCCAGGAGAGTTGGTTGCAGCGATTGATGCGCAGGGGAATAACCTTACGTATGGAGAATTGAGAGATTTCTCAGAAAAGGTAGGGCAAATGATGCCGAAACGTTCATTGTTTTTCTTATTGGTGGAGAACAATGTGGGCGGTATAGCATGGACGATCGGTAATATTTGCGTTAAGAATGTACCATTGATACTGAATGCCCATTTGGATGCAGAACTATACAAGAGTCTTTTTGACCTCTACCAGCCGCCATTTGTATGTGTGCCAGAAAGCATGGCAGATAAGTATCTCTATGAAACGGTAACTACCTGTTATGGCTATACACTGATGAAGACTGGCAATGAGGCATGTCCGATGAACGACGAGTTGTCGCATCTGTTGCCGACATCTGGCAGTACGGGCAGTCCCAAATTGGTACGCCATAAGTATGCTAATATCGAGGCTGCTGCTTTGAACATCTCAACGTTCTTCCAACTGACAGAGAAAGACCGTCCCTTGATGGTGCTGCCCCTCTATTATACGATGGGACTGTCAATGGTGTTCAGTCATTTCTATGTGGGAGCAACGGTGCTTATTACCAACCAGAGTATGACCGACCGTGGTTTCTGGCAGTTCATTAAGGAACGGCGGGCTACAAGCTTTACGGGAGTTCCATACAGTTATGAGATTCTAAACTTGATGCGCTTTTTCCGTATGGATCTGCCAGACTTGACGTTGCTCACTCAAGGTGGTGGACGCATGCCTAAGGAACTAAATCTGAAGTTTGCCGAATTCTGCAGAGATAATGGTAAACAGTGGATAGCCACCTACGGACAGTCGGAGTGTACGGCACGTATGGCCTGGCTGCCTTCGAAATGGGCTGTTGAGAAAGTGGGTAGTATCGGTATTGCTGTCCCTAATGCAGAACTCTCTCTGATTGATATGGATGGTAATCCTATCACTACTCCCAATACAGAAGGAGAGATGTGTTACCGAGGCAAGAACGTCACCATGGGCTATGCTCGTAGCCGTGAAGACCTGTTGCTGGGCGACGAGCGTCATGGCTTCATCCGCACAGGAGATCTCGCTTATTTTGATGAAGACGGTTGTTACTATATTGTTGGACGTATGGGGCGCTTTCTGAAACTCTTCGGTATGCGTGTCGGCCTGGACGAATGTGAGCGCATAGTCAAAGGGAAGTTCCCCGGCCTAGATTGCGCATGTGTAGGTACAGATGAGAAGATGCTGGTTTATTTGACTGATGAAAATTATAAACTACAGGTAAAGGAAGAGCTTGTGAGCAGACTTAAGTTGGTGGCATCTTCCTTCGAGGTGAGAATTATTAATGAAATCCCAAAGAATGATACGGGAAAAACATTATATGCGAAACTGAAAGAAAAGTAAAATGTAAAAAAATGAATATGGAGAATTTTGAAAGGTACAACAATGCGTTTGTTGAGGTTTTTAACGCTAAAGTAGAAGACCTAAACGATAACTATGGTAAAGAAACCGTAGACGAATGGGACTCCGTACACCAGCTTAGTTTGATTGCTGAATTGGAAGAAACTTTTGATATCATGTTTGACCCTGAGGACATCATGGAGATGACTTCATACGCAAATGGTAAGATATTGTTAAAGAAATACGACATTAATATCTGAAGATATGAGAGACCTTGTTATTATTGGAGCAGGCGGTATGGGGCGTACCATATATGATATGGCCCGCGAGAATGCTGGCTATAACAGTGAATTCATCATAAAGGGTTTCCTAGATGATAATCTTGATGCCCTCGTTGGCTTTAAAAATTATCCTCCTGTAATAGGAACAATTGCAGAATATGAAGTTCGGCAGAATGACGTATTTGTTTGTTCTATAGGAGGAGAGTCCAGAAGGGAATGCATGGAATCGATAATTTCTCGAGGCGGTGAGTTCATGACCATGATTCACCCTTCATCCAGAATAGGAACCAATGTGCATATTGGTAAAGGTTGCTATGTAGGAGCATATTCGATAGTTGCTGCTGACGCATTTGTCGATGACTATAATTTCATTCAGTCACATACCATCATAGGGCATGATGTTAAAATTGGCAAATGGAACCGTATCGATTCCTACGTTTTTGTTGTAGGTGGAGTTGAGATAGGTGAGGGATGTATGATTCATACTAGAGCAATGCTGAACCATGAGGTTCATGTAGGCGATGATGCTCATGTAGGTGCATGTAGCTTTGTAATAAATAATGTAGAGACAGGAACAACTGTTTTTGGTAATCCTGCAAGGAGGTTAAAATGATTTTTTTGTTCATGTAGAGTTTGAGTATATAAGAAGTATTCCCTGTTTAATAGATGTTTTTTTTAATATTTGGTATGGATATCTGGCAAAATGTAAAGATATCTAGAAATGCCATATTGGACATATCTCGTTACCCAGAAGCGATACATTTTGAAGATGATACAATGATTACGGGAGTATAACTATGTTAGCGTACGACCTTGTCAAAAAAATGATAATAGATACCTATGTGGAAAAAAATTGCTACCTTGGGAACTGTCATATTCTGCCTGGCGTGCGGATAGGAGATTACGAAGTTGTTGGCTCTGCTAATGTGGTGTCTAAAGACATTCTATCACATTCTGTAGTTGTTTGTAATCCCGCTCGAATCATTAAACAGGGGGCATGTTAAACGATGACTCTCAGATTTTTGACATCGGTTAAGAATATTATATTAACAACAATATATATTACTAAAGAAATTAACATTATGGAAATTAAAGAATTTATTGAGATTTTTGCCGATCAGTTTGATGATACTGATCCCAGTGAAATTAAGGCCGACACAAAGTTTCGCGACTTGGACGAGTGGGGATCGCTCATAGGAATGGGCGTAATCGCTTTGTCGAAGACAGAATATGGGAAAACAATTACGAGTAAGGAGCTTCGCCAGTGCGAGACAGTGGAAGATATATTTAATCTGATAGCATCGAAGTAAATGAGTGATTTTAATCCCTTTTCACTTGTGGGAAAGACCATTCTAGTAACTGGCGCATCCTCTGGCATAGGCCAGGGGGTGGCTGTCGCCTGTAGCAAGATGGGGGCAACGGTTATCATAAACGGTCGCAACAAGATGAGACTTAACGTTACGCTTGCTCAATTAGATGCTGGCGAACATAGAATAATAGCCGCAGACTTGACCAATAGCGAATCGGTAAGCCGAATGATGGAAGATATGCCGACGCTTGACGGTGTGGTGCATTGTGCCGGAATCGGTCAACGGGTACTATGTAAGGTTGCTACAGAACAGGATGTAGATTCTGTGATGGATGCTAACTTCAAAGGACCTGTACTGCTCCAGACAGAACTGTTGAAACAAAAAAAAATAAATAAGGGAGCATCAATCGTCTTCATCGCCTCTATCTCCACATGGTCTCCGAGCATCGGTAATGCGTTCTACAGTGCCTCGAAGGGAGCAATCGTGTCGTATGCAAACTGCCTGGCCATGGAATTGGCGCCTAGGAAGGTGCGGGTGAACTGTATCAGTCCGGCAATGGTATGGACAGACCTGATTATGCAAGATGGCATAGACAGGGAACAACTCGAAGAAGACGAGAAGAAATACCCATTGAAACGCTATGGAACGCCAGAAGACATAGCCAACTTGGCCATTTATATGCTGTCGGAAGCTTCAGCATGGATGACAGGAAGCAATGTTAAGCTATCTGGGGGGGGGAGGTTGAGTTAAGAGTTTTTGAGACCTTCGGAATAAGCGGCCAAGGTCGAGTGAAGAGTTTAGAATTCAAAGTTAATAGTTATTGAATGGCATATATAAAAGCAATATCATATTATCTGCCTGAAAAGGTGATGACTAATGAGGAACTTGTGAAAGAGTTCCCTGAGTGGAGTGTAGAGAAAGTTGCCCAGAAAGTTGGCGTGGATTCCCGCCATCTGGCTGCTGACAATGAGACTGCTGGTGATTTGGCAGAGAAAGCGGCAAGGAAGCTTTTTGAGGAGTATCAGATAGACCCCAGGAGCATTGACTTCCTTATGCTTTGCACGCAGAGCCCAGACTATTTCTTGCCATCAACTGCTTGTGTGCTTCAAGATAGGTTGAGTATACCTACTTCAGCAGGCGCATTTGACTATAATCTGGGCTGTTCCGGGTGCGTGTATGGCATGGCTATAGCCAAGGGGCTGATTTCTGCTGGTATCGCAAATAATGTACTATTGCTGACTGCTGAGACCTATAACAAGTATCTGTATCCATCAGACAAGAGTAATCGGAGTATCTTTGGGGATGGAGCAGCTGCCTGTCTGATTTCTCTAGAGGGTTTTGCTGAAATAGGTGAGTTCTCACTTGGTACAGATGGAAGTGGAGCAAATAACCTGATTGTAAAGACCGGGGCCTCAAGACAAAGGGAAACGACAGGATTGAGCGTCGAAGATGAAGAGGGTCATATATGGTATGACGACTATCTTTATATGAACGGAGGAGCTATCTTTAACTTTACCCTTGATGCGGTACCAACCATGATGGCGCAGATACTTGAGAAGAATCATATTGAGAAAGATGAAGTGGACTACTATGTGTTCCATCAGGCGAATAAGTTCATGCTAAATACTATCAGGAAGATTTGTGTACTGCCGAAGGACAAGTTCTATGTGAATTTGGCTAAGACTGGTAATACTGTTTCTTCGACCGTGCTTATCGGGCTGAAGGATTGCATGGAGAATCAGGCTGTCAAGTCAGGTGATAGGGTGATGATTTCCGGTTTCGGCGTTGGCCTGAGCTGGGGAGGAACGATATTGAATTTTAAATAACAGAAGATGGAATTTGTAACCAAGAAGACCATTGAACTCACACAGGAAGAAAAGAAACAGATAGCCAAGTTGTTTGAAGAAGTCTTCGAGTTGCCCTATAGTCCGGAATTTTTTGAGAAGAGTTACGTCTGCAACTATCTTGGCTATTCCTACCACACACTGTTTAAGGACAATGAGGTCGTAGTAGGAGTCAACTCCATGGTGCCAATAGAATATGAAGTGAATGGCAAGATCATGCCGTTCGTCAATTCTGGCGGTACCATGATAGCCAAGTCACATAGAGGCATTGATAACTTCTGCGACCTAATAGACGAGTCATATGACTATATTGAAAAGGAAGGATACAAGGCATACGTAGGATTTCCCAACGACAACTCCTATCCGCTCTATATCGGAATGGGGATTATGGAAGACATCGGAAGGATGTACACCTATATGCTACCGTTCAGGGTGGGAGGCGTGAAGAAAAAGCTGGCGATGCTGAATCCTCTGTCGAAGTTACTTTGCAGATGCTATATCATGGTAAATGGCTGGATGTCATCGAAGGAAGTCGCTCAATTTAAGATTAGAAAAGACCATACATCATTCGACGAATATCGCTATAAAAAGAATGAAGGAGCCTATGGAGAGATTGCCGTTGGAAATGGCAAGGCCTATTACAGAGTGATGAATCATGATGGTGTGCGGACTGCATTTATCGTGGACGTGACGGAGAAGACGGCGAGGAATTTCTGCAAGGTGTGTACGGAGATATGGAAGCGTGAGAAGAATAATATAGACTTGATACTGTATGTGGGTAACCTGCCGTTTAAACATCACGGCATGATAAAAGTTCCGAGGAAGTTTGAGCCTAAGAACTTCAACTTTACCGGTCATATTTTTAACGAGAAGGCTATCGACAAGGGCGTATTCTATGAGTTTGGAAGTTGGGATGTGAATTTGTCTAATTATGATTTGATTTAAATATGGCTATCTTTTCTAAAATTAGGTTTATACTTTTTAAAATGTTTAAAGTATTTACATTGTGGAAACTACGAAATATATACGGTATGCACATCGGGAAAGGTGTTGTAATTAATCATAAAGCATACCTTGATTATACAGTTAATCCACAGGGTATCTATATTGGAGATTATTCCAAAATATCAACTGCTATTATAATGGCGCATGATGGAAAAAGGGGAACAAAAGCAGATACAGTTATCGGAAAACACTGTTTTATTGGTGCTTTTGCCTATGTTCATAGTGGGATACACATAGGAAATGGAGCAACAGTTGCAGCTGGTGCTGTCGTAATGAAAAACGTCCCACCTTATGCAGTTGTAATGGGAAATCCTGCAAAAGTTGTTGGGTTTGATTTTACTCCTGAGGAGATTATTGAATATGAAAAAACTTTATATCCTGAATGCGAACGACTTTCAAAGGATGTTCTTGAAAAGAACTATGATAAATATTTTGTAAGTAGAATAAAAGAAATCAGACAATTTACAAAACTATAATTTTGAATATGGATAAAAATGGATTTTTGGATAATCTTGCCGACTAGTTTGAGGACACAGAATCCTGTGAGATCCAGTTTGATACCAAGTTCCATGATCTTGAAGAGTGGAGTTTTGGGGGCAATCCTTGCAATGGCTAAGGTTAGTTATAACAAAACCTATCAGGTGAAGAACTGAAGCATTGTGTGGCTGTTGGAGACGTGTATAACCTGATAAACAACAAGTAGTGAACATTTTTATCCTTTTTCTTTAACAGGGGAAACCATATTTTTAACAGGTGCATCTTATAGGATAGGACGTATACTTCTATGTTGGAATATTTGGTATTGTATGTAATGAAAGAAGATAAAAAATAGATGTATATATTAACATTTGATACAGAAGAATGGTACTTGGAAAGAGTGCTATATGGAGGACGAGAATTCAAATACCAGAAGTATGATGAAACTTTCTCTAAGTTGATGGAGGATCTGGATCGTTTTAACATAAAGGCAACATTCTTTTGTCTTGGTAAGCTTGCTTTGGAACGTCCAGACGTGATCAGAAGAATAGCAGATAATGGGCATGAAGTGGGATGTCATTCGAATGAGCACACATGGTTGACCAAAATGGATGAAAGAATCTTAAAGGAGGACACGATAGATGCAATTAAGGCTTTGGAAGATGTGTCTGGTCAGAAAGTTGTTTCATATAGAGCACCTGCTTTTTCTATCACTCCTGTGAATAAATGGGCTTTTAATGTCCTTGCAGAATGTGGAATAGAAAACGATTCTTCTGTTTTTCCAGCAAACCGGGATTTTGGTGGGTATGCTTCTTTTCCACAAGATACTCCGTGTTTTATCTGCTGTGAAGGGTTTAAACTGAAGGAATATCCTATTAGTACGGCAACCGTTTTGGGAAGAATAATGGCATATTCAGGAGGGGGGTATTTCCGTATTTTACCCTATTGGCTTGTGAATAATAAGATGAACAAAAAGGATTATAACATCTGCTATTTTCATCTGAACGACCTCATCAATCAGAAGATTAAAATGAAGAGCCGCAAAGAGTATGAGGACTATTTTCATGAGCCAGGTACACTGAAGAATAGATTGATAAGATATGTAAAAAGTAATATCGGAACAGGTGATTCTTTTGAAAAGTTGGTCAAGTTGCTGTCTGATCATCAGTTTATGAGTATTCCTGAGGCTGATAAATTGATTGATTGGGATAAAGTTAAAACGGTGCGATTATAATGTATAAAAATTATATTAAGCGGCTATTGAGTTTCTCAATAGCATTTGTAGCATTATTATGTATAGGATGGCTGATTGTGATTGTTGCCATCTGGTTGCACTTCGCCAATAAAGGAGCAGGAGCTCTATTTTTTCAAGAACGACCAGGAAAGGACGGAAAGATTTTTAAAATCATAAAGTTCAAAACCATGACTGATGAAAAAGATAGTCAAGGAAAATTGCTTCCAGATGCTGAACGACTTACGAAGGTGGGCAAGTTCGTGCGGTCAACATCCATAGATGAGTTGCCTCAATTAATTAATGTATTGAAGGGAGATATGTCGATCATTGGCCCGAGGCCTCTGATGCCAAAATATTTGCCACTCTATTCGAAAGAGCAGATGCGCCGTCATGAGGTTAGACCGGGTATCACTGGTTGGGCACAATGCCACGGGCGTAATGCCATTTCATGGACAGAAAAATTCAAATTGGACGTGTGGTACGTGGATCATCTATCTTTTGCGTTGGACGTGAAAATATTCTTTTTATCTCTTGCCAAGGTCTTCAAACGCGAAGGTATCTCTGCTGAAGGAAAGGCAACAATAGATGCATTCAATGGAAGTAATTAATCTGAATCATGACGAGCGAATTTTGTGGCTGAAGTTTGTGCTTAACCCTTCTTCCCCTTGTCCAATGATCGACGACTGGGAGGTTCTTTTTAATTTCACAGATAAGCAGGCCATCATCGGTGTGTGCGAACCAACCAGGTTCAATGTGTTTCGACCAGACATTGATGTGTTTTTTGAATGGATAGGAGTGGTAGAACAGTTGCGAGGCCTTAATACTCATTTGAACAAGCAAGTAGTCCAATTGTTTCTTAAATTGAAAGAGGATGGTCTTCGATGTTGTATACTGAAAGGGCAGGGTAACGCTGCCATGTACCCTGATGCAGGGTTGAGAACACCTGGTGATATTGATGTGTGGGTGGATGCTGAAAGGGAAACAGTATTAGAATATGTCAAAAAAGTGACCCCTGATGTAAGGGAGAACTTTAAGCACATTAAACTACCATTATTTGAGAATACGGAGGTGGATTTACATTTTACGCCGTTGAAACTATATCATCCAATACATAATAAAAGACTACAGCAGTGGATACAAGAGAATATGGAAGAACAGATGGCGCATTCCTTCAGACTTCCTAATACAGATGCGGATATTGCTATACCGACAGCAGTGTTTAATGCGGTCTATCAGATGGGACATATCATGGTCCATGTTGAGGATGAAGGAATTGGCCTAAGGCAAATGGTGGATTATTTCTATGTACTGAGAGCACTTGGAGGAATCGTACCTGAGCAGAAAGAAATTATCCGAAAGGCATGGACAATGTTCGGGATGATGAAACTAGCAGGTGCGGTCATGTGGGTTGAACACTTTGTACTGGGCTTACCGGAAGAATTTCTCTTAACAGAACCAAATGAAAAAAGGGGGCGGTTATTAGTGACTGACATCTTTGAGGGAGGTAACTTCGGGTCTTACAGCAGAAGACAAGGTATATGGAAATACGGACGCATTGCCAAGAAGTCTGCAGACGCATGGCATTTGATAAAGATTTCTTCTTTGTTCCCTAGTGAAGTGTTTTTCCGACTTGTTGCGAAATTCATGACTGCATGTAAAGATCTTTTTCGATACAAAAGAAATATAAATTAAGTTAAATATAAATGAAAAATATTCTTATTTCCTCTGCTGGGCAGAGGGTGGTGCTGGTACAGATATTCCAGCGCACGTTAAGAGAACTTGGAGTGGATGCCAAAGTTTTTGCTACTGACAAGAGTCCAGAAATTGCTCCTGCTTGTTATGTGGCAGATGAGAGTCTTAAGGTGCCTTGTTGTGGTGATGAACACTATCTGGACGTGATGCTAAAACTCTGTCAAGAGAAAGAAATCGGTGTGATCATCCCAACCATCGATCCCGAACTTTCTGTTTTTGCATCCAACAAAGAGCGTTTTATGGAAGCTGGTGTCTTGTTGGCCGAGCCGGATCTGCCGTATATCAGAATTTGTCGCGACAAGCGGTTGACAGCCAAATATCTTCCGCAAATAGGTATTGCCGTTCCCAAACCGTTAGACAAATATCATCCGGTGTTCCCGATGTTTGCCAAGCCTTACGACGGTTCGCGGAGTCTGAACACCCATGCTATCATGAACCAAGACGAACTGACCAAGGAAATCTTGGAGGATCCCAAACTTATCTTCATGGAATACGTAGACAAGAAGGAATACAGGGAGTTTACGGTCGATATGTATTATGGCAAAGACGGACGGGTGAAGGGCATCGTGCCACGTGAGCGAATGAAAGTCAGGGATGGTGAGATCAGCAAGGGCATCACCCGGAAGAACTACATCGTGGACTTCCTGAAGGAAAGAATGGGATATATTGAAGGGGTGCGAGGCTGTATCTGCATCCAACTGTTCTATCGTGAGCGTGACAACGACATCAAGGGCATCGAGATCAACCCGAGGTTTGGTGGGGGCTTCCCGCTGTCGTATTACGCCAAGGCTAATTTTGTGGAGTATCTCATCAGGGAATATCTGCTGGGTGAAAGCATCGAATATTCTGAGGACTGGCTCGACAAAACCATGATGCTGAGGTATGATGATGACATCATTGTTAATGACTTTGATAGGTAATCCCCAGCACGTCTAGCGACAGGCTGGGGAGGGTCAGAGAAGACAAATCATGGCGTCTGGTGAAGAAAGACAATCATTGATAAGGACAATAAACACAAATATATGACAAACAAAAGAATATACCTTTGTCTGGCACATATGTCAGACGAAGGGGTAGAACAAAAGTATATCAAGGAGGCATTTGACACCAATTGGGTTGTGCCCCTAGGACCGAATGTCAACGGGTTTGAAGATGATTTAAGGCAGTTTGTTGGTGAGAACAAGGAGATCGTCGCCTTGTCTTCTGGTACGGCTGCCGTGCATTTGGCTCTAATTGCTTGTGGCGTAAAGCCAGGAGACGAGGTTATTGTGCAGACGTTTACTTTTTGTGCTTCTTCACACCCTATTACATACCTTGGAGCACAACCCGTATTTGTTGATTCGGAAACAGACAGTTGGAACATGGATCCTGATCTCATGGAGGAGGCTATCAGGGATCGGATTGCAAAAACGGGCAAGAAACCCAAGGCAATAATACCGGTAGCGTTGTATGGAATGCCTTATCAGATTGACCGCATCATGGAAATTGCAAACCGCTATGAGATTCCAGTCATTGAAGATGCCGCTGAAGGGTTCGGTTCGCAATATATGGGGCATGTCCTTGGTACTTTTGGCGATTATGGCGTACTTTCATTTAATGGAAACAAGATGATTACCACCTCAGGGGGAGGGGCTCTTATCTGCCCAGATAAAGAGACATGGCAGAAGGTGATGTGGCTGGCGACGCAAGCGCGCGAATCATATCCCTATTACCAGCATGAGGCCATCGGCTATAATTATCGCATGAGTAATATCTGTGCCGGCATTGGCCGGGGGCAGATGACGATCGTGAATGACCATATTGCGCACCATAAACACGTCCAGAATCTTTATGAAGAACTGCTTAAGGACGTGAAAGGTATCGAAGTCCATTCTCAGCCTTCCAATGGAAATTATGACAGCAATTATTGGCTATGCACCATCACATTGGATCCGGAATTGAAGGTGAAAGATCAGCAGAATGCCTATAAAACTATCGTTAAAGGTGCTGTTGGGGGCGCTGCCGGCGTAATACATGCGGCATCTTCTGCTGTGACCGATTGTCAGCCTAATGATAATGTAGAAGCGATGCGCGTCGCATTAGATATGGAAGGCATCGAGAGCCGCCCGCTGTGGAAACCCATGCACAAGCAACCAATCTACAAGGATGCCACAGCCTACATCAACGGCGTGAGCGAGAGGAGCTTCCATCGTGGTCTCTGTCTGCCTTCTGGACCCATGGTGACTGATGATGACATTCATCACATCGTGGACACCATCATGTCTAATGTCCTTTAACTTTCTCAAACTCCTTAATCTTCTTTAACTCCTTAAAGAATATGAATCCCTTCAATAAACTTTTTAATTGGTATTTCAATAAGAACGCGCTGCCATTCTGGTGTATCTTCATCCTCGACGGGGTGATTCTGTTCCTATCGGGACTCATCAGCCATGCCGTGTTCAACTACGGCATTCAGATGGGTAGTGAGTTCGGGCTGCTGATGAACACAATTGTGTTGTTCGTCGTGCTGAGTTTCATCGGTACGAAGGTGTTCTATACATACGCCGGCATCTTGCGCTATTCATCATTCGTCGACCTGCAGCGCGTGGGATACGCCAACGCCCTCTCGGCTGCCATCGTGTTGACGGTTCATTACTGGATGAGCAACTATCCGGAGGTGTATTTCATGCACTTGAGTGCCCGGGAAATTATCACCATGTTCGCACTCGCCACAATGCTGCAGTGGGCTCTCCGTATTCTGGTGAAGAGCGTGTTCGACGTGTTGACCAGTTCGAAGCGCTCCATCCGCGTGCTTATCTACGGTGCCATGTCGGGGGGCGTGGGCATCGCCAAGAACATCCGCAGTCAGAAACCGTCCCGATACAAGGTGAAGGGATTCATCTCGCACGACCCGCGTTACCGCCACAACCGACTCATGGGCGAGAAGGTGTATTCGATGGAGGACGACCTGGCGGAGGTGATTCGGGAACTTCACATTGAGGGCATCATCGTTTCGCCATACCGTACCAATGAGTTCCGAGACCAGCAAGAACTGCAGGACATGCTCATCGAGAACGGTGTGAAGATCTTCATGGCGCAAAACGCTCAGGAGTGGGTGAACTTCGAAACCTCGAAATATGAGGACAAACCGGAGGATGCGCCGGCACTGGAGAACATCAAACTGAAGGAGGTGAGCCTCGAGGACCTGCTGCCAAGAGCAGAAATCATATGCGACATGGAGTCGGTAAAGCAGGAACTGACGGGCAAGCGCGTGCTGATAACGGGCGCCGCGGGCAGCATCGGCTCGGAACTGGTGAGACAGGTGGCCGCCTACAAACCCGCCATTATGATACTCATCGACCAAGCGGAGACGCCAGAACATGACATCCGGCTGTTGATGGCCAAAGAATTTCCGGAGATACGGTCGGAGACCATCGTCACCTCCATCTGCAAGAAGGAACGCATGGAGCGCATCTTTGCCGACTACATGCCGGACTATGTGTTCCACGCCGCTGCCTACAAGCATGTGCCGATGATGGAGAACAACCCCACCGAGGCGGTGCAAAACAATATCATGGGCACGAAAATCATGGCCGACCTGGCTGTGAAGTACAACTCTAAGAAGTTTGTCATGGTGTCGACCGATAAGGCCGTGAACCCCACGAATGTCATGGGATGCTCGAAACGTATCTGCGAGATCTATGTACAGGCGCTGAACAAGGTGTCGAAGACACAGTTCGTCACCACGAGATTCGGCAACGTGCTCGGCTCGAACGGCAGTGTGATTCCACTCTTCCAGGAACAGATTAAGAATGGCGGTCCTGTTACGGTGACTCATCCGAATATCATCCGATACTTCATGCTGATTCCCGAGGCCTGTAAACTGGTGCTCGAGGCTGGCACGAAGGGGCAAGGAGGGGAGATATTCGTATTCGACATGGGTAAACCGGTCAAGATAGCAGATCTCGCCCAGCGCATGATCAAACTCTCAGGAGCTAAAAACGTGCGTATCCAGTATACGGGGTTGAGGGCCGGGGAGAAACTCTATGAGGAGATGCTGAACGAGAAGGAGAACACCAAACCGTCGTTCCATGAAAAGATACGCATCGCTCAGGTCAGGGAGTATGACTATAAGCAAGTGTCGAAGGACATCGACGAACTGATTAAACTCTCGGGCAGGTTCGATGACCTCGCCACGGTGAAGAAGATGAAGGAGATTGTTCCGGAATACAGGAGCAATAACTCCATCTACGAGGAACTGGATAGGTAGTTTTTTTAGTTTACAGTTTACAGATTACGAACATATCAGACAGCAGGAAACTGCGAATGACGGGCAGACGATTCATCTCTTTTATGATGAAATTGAAAGTCGCAGAAACCGACGACTTTCAGTGGGTTTTGGTATCGCGGGACACGCGATGAGTTTTTTATCGGCTGCGCAGAGAAGATGGGTATCGCTGTGCTGATCAACACGTTTGAAAGTTCCGTGATTTTGGTTGGTTTTTCAGTAATATGGGTAAGGGGGTAATAGACATTTTTAAGTAATTTTGCAGCCGATAACCAATATAACTTGAATGATGAGAGCAAAGAGATTTTTACTGTTGGCAGTCCTAATCTTTGGGATATGCTGTGGTATCAGTGCCAAGACGCTGGTGGCGTATTATAGTTTCACGAACAATGTGAGGACTATCGTGAACGAACTGGCTACCCAGAAAGAGGTGGACATCTTGGAGATACAGCCGGAAGAAGAGGGGCTGGACTATGCTGCAAACAACTATGCCTTAGGGACACAGTTGCTGAATGCCATCAAAGCCGCCCCGAATGATGCTGACAGTTATCCTGCCATCAAGGCTGTAAGCGTAGACCTGAGCGAATATGATGATATCATCGTGGCAACGCCATTGTGGTGGAGCCAGATGGCTGCCCCCATGCAGACGTTCCTGTTCAACTATGGTGCACAGATGGCTGGCAAGCGGGTCAGCCTGATCGTGTCGAGTGCTTCCAGCGGCATCAGCCAGGTGGTCAATGATGCCAAGCGGCTCGTCCCTGACGCCATCTGGACGGGGGATGCGCTTTGGATCAATAACAAAAACCGTACGAATACGGCCTCTTTGCTGTCAGAATGGCTTAAGACATGGGGAGACAAAAGGATCGTCGTCATTTCGGATACTCACGTGATGGCACCGGAACTTCTGGTCAGCGAAGGTGAAGCATGGACAAACTATATCAGTGGTCATCAGAAGATGTTGGATTACAGCCAGCCTCTGTTTGACGAGATGGTGAACAAAATCAAAAACGAGATAAAGCCGGATCTGGTCCTGATCACGGGCGACCTGACGAAAGACGGTGAGCAACTGAGTCACACGTATGTCGTCAACAAACTTGATGAACTGCGCGAGGCTGGTATTCAGACACTGGTGATTCCCGGCAATCATGACCGTGGTGCCAATGCGGGCGCAGTGTCGTTTGACGGGGCGAACACAACTGCTGTTGCGGTGGCAGACGACGATTGGTTTGCCACACAATATGCCAACTATGGATATGGCGCTTCCTCTGAACGTGAAAGCACCTCTCTTACCTATGCCTGCGAGCCCATTGAGGGGCTGGTGGTGATTGGTATTGACTCTGGCACGGAGGGATCATTGTCTTCTACCACACTAGAATGGATCGTCGGGAAGGCACTGGCGGCCAAAGAGAGCGGCAAGAAGGTGATCGCCATGATGCACCATCCACTAATTCCCCACTTCACGGGTGTTGAAAATTTCGTGGAATGGGCTGTTCTGAAGAATTATGAGACGGTTCGCAATACATTGGCTGATGCCGGCATCAAAGTGGTGTTTACAGGACATTTCCATACATCGGACATTGCGATGGACAAGAATGCTGACTTGTCGCGTGAGATTTATGATGTAACTACGGGCTCGCTGATTTCTTACCCTTGTGACTATCGTGAGGTAACACTGAGCAACGACTTGTCGGAGTTGAGCATCACAACAGGGCATATGAAAGAGTCCCTGCCCAAGAGAATCAATGTGACGGATGGTAGTCATAGTGTGACCTTCGAATTGAATGGGACCAGTGCTGCTCGGGCACTCTATGATATGCTGCCCGTCACCAAGGATGTTCAGAATTATAGTACGAATGAGAAAATCTTCTATCCCGAGACGGCAATCAGCTATAGTTCTGACTGTATCGAGGATGATTGCCCGGCAGGGACATTGGCATTGTTCTCGCCATGGGGCAATGTGGTAATGTATTATGGCGATGCTGGCAAATATAACGGCCTGTATGTCCTTGGGGAAGCAGTAGAGGGCGCAGACCAGATCAGTGAACTGTCCGGCAATATCACGGTGACGCAGGTCGAGTTTGCTAAGGAGCGTTTCAGAACTGCGGCACAGAATCAAGTGGCTGCAAGAGGCATGGCATATTCTATAATAGCACCTAAGGCTGCAGAGGCTTTCCTTATACACGCAGAAGGAAATGAACCTGATAATGCAAACGCGGCGACGGTATTGTCACAGCTTGAGTCGGCAGCCGATATGGGGGCAATGCTTATAGGTGCAGACAAGGCGCAGGCATTCAAGGATATGGCCAACAGTATGCTGAAGGATCTGAACCAGTATGGTGTCGAGGGCCGTGAGAATGTAACTGATGACTTGTCGCTGACCGTCAAAATGGCTGACAAGTATAAACTTAAATATCAGATCGGTGATGAGGTTGTCAAGACTGTAGAATTGGTCTATGGCTCGAAAATCTTACAGACTTGGACTTATGTTGCTCCCTCGAAAGAAGGTTATACCTTCTCAGGCTGGAGTGAAATCCCCGAGACAATGCCTGCGCATGATGTGACGATTACGGGTTCGTATACTGCCAACAAGTATAAGTTGGTTTATCAAGTTGACGGGGAGACATTCAAAAGCCTTGAAGTATCATATGGCTCAACTGTCACGCCAGAAGAGGAACCATCCCAGGAAGGCTATACCTTCTCTGGCTGGAGCGAAATCCCTAAGACAATGCCTGCGCATGATGTGACGATTACGGGACGTTTCTTCTTGCTTGGTGATGCAAATGACGATGGTATCGTCAATGTGACGGACATCGTTGAGATCATCAACTTCATGAACATGAAAGCATCAGCACAGTTCAACAAGAAGGCTGCAGACGTTACACGAGATGGTGATGTGGATGAGAATGACATTAATGCCATTTCGTCTTTCATCATGTCGGATAATTAGCATGTTATGAAGAGGGCCTTCTTTCAGAAAAGAAGGAAAGAAACATTTTTCTCTTACTTTCTTGCGTCCCTGCGGTAGCAAGCGGCAAAGCCGAGCGCTCTAGCGTAGAGAAAGAAGCATCGTTCTCTTACTTTCTTTGACACAAAGAAAGAAGCAAAGAAATATTCGCCCCTCCAAGGCCTCCCCGCAGGGGGAGGATGCAACCTGAAAGTCGCAGAAACCGACGACTTTCAGTGGGTTTTGGTATCGCGGGACACGCGATGAGTTTTTTATCGGCTGCGCAGAGAGGGACGCGGCTTGATATTTTTTATCGGCTGCGCAGAGAAGATGGCATAGGGTGTTTACCGAATGGCAGAATAATCTATTACCATGCTCATACACCGAGGGGTATGGGGCGAGGAGGCAGAGGAAAGAAGAAAAAGGTGGAAAAAGTTGATTTTATCGAACTTTGTCAAGAAAAGAACGAAAAGAACACTGTCACGACTCGGCATAACTCATGTAAGACATGGTTCTGGACGATCATAATTTCTGTGAATTCTCATGACAATGAAGAAATTTTGGATACTATGTTTTCTGGCTTGTTGCCAGACTGTGAAGGCTGGTGGTAACGGAGCGGGCGACTCCTGCGCCGTGGTCACCAATTCGTTTTGGGACAACTGGTTCGTACAGGCCGGCGTGGACATGTGGCTGCAGAATCCGCATGGCAAGAGTTTCAAGGACGTCTTTCCCAACGGCAAGTCGTTCGGCATCGACGTGGCGGCCGGTAAGTGGGTCACCCCGGAATTCGGGTTTCGTGGTAGCCTGAACTGGGAAAACGGCATCTTCAAGAGCGACCATGCCAAGTGGATACACGAGGGCAGCAAAAGTTATATGGTTGTGGCAGGGGATATCCTGATTAATCTGACCAACCTTTTAAGTGAGTATCGGGCAGACCGGAAATGGCAGATCTCTGTTTATCCGAGGGCTGGTGCCTTGCTGGATTTTAGAAAGAAGGGGCTTATCAGTTCTCCTTTGTTGGGATTAGGCTTCGGAACGACCTACCGGCTGGGCGACAGGTGGAGCCTGTACGGGAATCTGTCGTACCAGGTGACATCAAGTGTGTTAGGATATCGTTCTGGAGCCGGAAGTGGCAGCAACGGCTATTTTGACATCAGCGTGGGTGCCCAGGTGGATCTGGGACAGAACCGGTTCTACAGGCCCTCGGAGCCTGGCGCACCCAAGAACCGGCATGCCGTGGTGACGAATGACTTCTGGGACAACTGGTTTGTGCAGGCCGGTCTGGGCATGGCACTCATCAATGAGTATGGATGCAATTTCAGTCATGTGTTCCCCAATGGTAACACGTTTGGGATCAGTGCCGGCATGGGCAAGTGGCTGACACCGGAATACGGCCTCCGGGCGGGGGTGAACTGGCAGAACGGACTGATTGGGAACCGGCGTCTGGCCTGGCTAGACAAGAAGGACCAGCCGGGCAGCAACCATGACGCGGGCGGCTTTGTGATCGCCTATATGGATGTGCTCCTGAACCTGCACAACCTGTTCTCGGGCTATGACGAGCACCGGCGGTGGAACACCATCGTCTATCCCAGGGTGGGACTCGGCCATAATTTCGATGTCTCGGACTCTTCGCCCAATGTGGGCCTCGGCGTGGAGCAGACCTACCGTCTGAGCCAGCGCACGTCGTTGTATGGGAACATCGCCTATCATTTCATCTCGAGTGGCTTTATGGGCAAAGATCATGAGTCCGGTCATTATAACGCCGCAAGCAATGGCTTCTTCCTGATAGACCTCGGCATCCGGTATGACCTGGGAAGAACCGGTTGGGATCGGCCGGGAGAGAACCGGCCTGCGCCGCCGATGACGGCAGGTCATAACTGGCCCAGGTTTGCAGTGAACACACTCGCGTCGGTGGGCGTAGGCTTCGCCCTGAAGACGGCTCTGAAGAAGATGGTGAAGGAGGAGCGTCCGGACCACTCGGACAAGGAGTCGTTCCCCTCGGGGCATGCCACCATGGCGTTTGCGGCGGCACGGTCGATCGACAAGGAGTTCAGGAAGGAGAGTATCTGGATACCGATAGCGGGCTATGCGGCTGCGACGGCCATCGGCGTGGAGCGTGTGGCCAGTGACCGGCACCACTGGTATGATGTGGTGACCGGGGCTGGACTGGGCATCGCCTCGGCGGAGTTGACGTGGTGGCTTTCGGATATGCTCTTCCCGCAGCGGAAATACGGTGTCGCCATCGGCACTTCGGGAAATACAATAGATGTGACGGTGGGGTTGTGATTGTGGCTGATGATAGGCAGCCAAAACAGAAGTAAGTCATAGAGCAGGTCCAAAGGATATGCTTTATGACTTTTTTTTGTTCTTATGCCTCGGCCGAAGGATCCCGTAAAGGAAATACTCGACGGATTCGCAGGCGTATTATCGGTTTCGGTTGAGGACGAAGGTTGGGAGTGCGGGGTATGAGAGGTGGAGGAAGGAATTGTTTCCTTTAAAATGAAACTTTTTGTTTAAAGGAAATTTTTTTATTTTTTTTCTCTTTTCTTCGGGTGAAGAAAGAAGGAAAGAAACTTTATTCTCTTACTTTCTTCGGCGCGAAGAAAGAAGCAAAGAAGCATCCACCCTAACCAAGCCTTCCCCTATATGGGAAGGATGTAACTGACTACGGGGGCAAGCCGCCCTACGTCAGGGGTTTGGTATGGCTCACAAAGCCTGTGCCCCTTCGGGGTGAGCCATGTGTGTTTATCGGCTGCGCAGAGAAGGGGGAGGCGGGATGAGTTTTTTATCTAAATTGGGCAGAGAAAAGAAATATCTGGAATTGTTTGGAAGTTTGATAGAAAGTTCGTATCTTTGCCACCGAATTATTAAAGATTGAAGATTATGTGCAAATATAATATAGCAATTGACGATGCTGTGATGGAGGAGGTTAGGCCTTCTATCACTAATGGCATGGATGAGGATGCGTGGGTTCAGATGCAGGTTCAGATGCTTTTCTCTCGAATGGCCTCCCGTAGAAAAGTGTCTTTTGATGATGAGTATATGACAAACCTCATCAATTTGTCTGCACCTGCTTGGGAGGCTGTCAGGGATGCTGACGAGTGGATTCATGACTTGAGAGGGGAGTAATTTTCTATGGTTAAAACCGTTCTTTTAGATAGCGGATTTCTGATTCGCTTGATGAATCCTAATGAACATCTTCATCGTGTGGCTTTAGATCTCTTTAAAGATTATGTGTCTTCTGGAGTCACATGTATGGTATCCACTGTCGCATTGGCTGAATATGGCGTGAAAGGGGACTTAAGATTTCTCCCTACTAAGTATCTGCAATTTTTACCATTCCAATATCATCATGCTGAAGTTGCTGCCATGTTTATGCGTCGTATTATTCAAGTGAAGCAAGAACGTGGGGCTGAGATCAAGCCTCGTGTCATAATACCAAATGATACAAAGATGTTTGCACAGGCAAGTGCTGAAACAGATATTTTTGCCTTTGTTTCAGCAGATGCAGAAGCAAAGAAGGTATATGAACTATTGGAAGATCCTGGTTTTGAGTTTGTGAATATCCGGGATTTGTAAAGAAGCGTTGATCTCTTACTTTCTTCGGCGCGAAGAAAGAAGCAAAGAAGCATCCACCCTAACCAAGCCTTCCCCTATATGGGAAGGATGTAACTGACTACGGGGGCAAGCCGCCCTACGTCAGGGGTTTGGTATGGCTCACAAAGCCTGTGCCCCTGCGGGGTGAGCCATGGGTGTTTATCGGCTGCGCAGAGAAAGCGGGACACGCGATGAGTTTTTTATCAAGTGGCGCAGAGAAGGGGGAGGCGGGATGAGTTTTTTATCGGCTTTTTTTGTATTTGCTGCTCCAAAATTTGCAAGTTTGAAAGAAATGTCATATATTTGCAGCCGGAAACGATAAAGACTGAAGATTATGGATACTGTTAAACCGACTTTTAATTCTGTTCAGTTGCATATCCTTGAGATGTTCAACTACTGCAATAGTGAAAGGGCCATATCTGATCTGAAGGAGGTCTTGGCTGATTTCTATGCCAAACAAGTTCAGGCTGAGGCTGATAGGCTGTGGGATGAAGGCGTGCTTAACGGTGATGCCATCGAGAAAATACTTGATGAGCATTGGCGCACACCATATTAATATTTAATATGAGACGTGTCGTCATAGATACAAATTGCCTATTAGCCATTCTCCCATCAAAGAGTTTATACCATAAGGTTTGGAACGATTTTCTTGAGGAGAAGTTGGAAATTTGCGTTTCCAACGAAGTTTTGATGGAATATGAAGAAATTCTTTCCCAAAAGACATCGTCTTTTTTTGCCGATGCGATTATCAAGGCTCTTTTGAACCGAAAGAATCTTGTCAGGGTTTCGCCAAGCTGGAGATTTCATCTGATTACACAAGATCCTGACGATAATAAGTTTGTGGACTGTGCCATAGCTGGTCAGGCTGAATTCCTAGTTTCCAATGACAAACATTTTGCTGTGCTCAAGGATGTTGACTTCCCTGCCGTTAATATTATAAGGTTGCAAGAATTTGTTCAACAGATTTGATGTAAATTGGTCATCACGGGATTAGTTCCTTCTTTCTTTGACACAAAGAGAAAGAAGCGTTGATCTCTTACTTTCTTGCGTCCCGATGGTAGCAAGCGTCAAAGCCGAGCGCTCTAGCATAGAGAAAGAAGCATCGTTCTCTTACTTTCTTTGACACAAAGAAAGAAGCAAAGAAATATTCGCCCCTCCAAGGCCTCCCCGCAGGGGGAGGATGCAACCTGAAAGTCGCAGAAACCGACGACTTTCAGTGGGTTTTGGTATCGCGGGACACGCGATGAGTTTTTTATCGGCTTTTTTTGTATTTGCTGCTCCAAAATTTGCAAGATTGAAAGAAATGTCATATATTTGCAGCCTGAAAGTGTGTCACAATAGAACGAGGAGAAGACAAATGGAAGTAAGGCTGGAAGACAAAATCGGATATATCATCGCTGTGGTTAGCGAGTTTGCTGCAAGATTCTCTCTGAATTCACAGCAGGCTTATCGCTATCTGGATCGCTTTAAGGGTATAGATTTCGTGGACAAATTCTATAATGTGGAGCATACACAGTCTTTTGAGGATGTTGTAGAGGATCTGGCAATGATTTGCCGTAAAAACGGAGGAGCACTGGCATGATTTTGTATCACGGTTCGAATGTCTCAATAGAATCTATCGACTTTGGTGACACCATTTGAGTTTGACGAGAAATCAGCGATGACAGATTCAGAGATTTCTTACAAACGGTATGAGAAATACAGCCTTGACATATCTGAGGAAGCTATGAGTAGAGAGACTTTTATGATAGAAGAACTGGTCAAAGAAATGGCCCCTTTTCCTCGGCGGAGTTGACGTGGTGGCTTTCGGATATGCTCTTCCCGCAGCGGAAATACGGTGTCGCCATCGGCACTTCGGGAAACACAATAGATGTGACGGTGGGGTTGTGATTGTGGCTGATGATAGGCAGCCAAAACAGAAGTAAGTCATAGAGCAGGTTCCAAAGGATATGCTTTATGACTTTTTTTTGTTCTTATGCCTTGGAGGCTTCTCTTAAAAAAGAATAAATTATACGCGGTTGTGTTATACGTGTGCGTATAATTTTTTATCTTTGCGCAAAATTTTAAGTTCGTATAAAGATGGAAGTGCCTTCTCAATACGGTAGGTATCAGTATCATATCTTCAGCCCGTACCGGGTGTGTCCGCTGGGGGCGCATGTGGATCATCAGCATGGACTGGTGACGGGGTTTGCAATCGACAAGGGAGTGGATTTGTGGTTTAACGTGAATCAAGAGAACTCACTCCGTGAGGAAATTTTGCAAAATTCTGATCAAAATTTGAACCATTTCCAGGCGAAGCCTGTTCTTGGGTCGTGGTCGCACGTCCATCTGGAATCGAGGACGTTTGAGGGGGTGGTGGACTTTGACATCGACACCCCGTCGCAGGTGAAGGAAGGTAACTGGGGCGACTATGCCCGGGGGGCGAAGTATGCCCTGAGGAAACGGTTTGAACTGAAACGGGGCGTCACGGGCGTGATACAGGGCAGTCTGCCTGTAGGGGGACTGAGTTCGAGTGCTGCGGTGCTGATTGCGTATGTGATGGCGTTTGCGAAGGCGAATGACATCACGTTGCAGCCGTTTGAGGTGGTGAAGATTGCCTCGGAGGCGGAGCGGGAGTATATCGGACTGAATAACGGCCTGCTGGACCAGGCGTGTATCGCACTGTCGAAGAAGAACCAGTTGCTGTTCCTGGATTGTGACTCGAATGAGTATCGGCTGATACCGTTCGGAGGAGTAACGAACACGAATAACACTAATCTGACGAATAAAAAAGATTCGAGTCATTCGAGCGATTCGTGTTCAGACCTTCCTTTTGAGATTGGCATTTTCTTTAGTGGGTTAACGCGTTCGTTGGTAAATTCGGACTATAATCTCCGAGTGTATGAGTGTAAGACGGCGGCATGGAATATGCTGGCGTATACGGACCAGCCGCTGAAGACGTTTGACAAGACGTTTCTGAGGGATATTCCCAAGGTGACCTTCGAGAAGACGAGGATTGCAATGCCGGCCAGGTTTGCACGGAGGGCGGAGCATTTCTACTCGGAGTACCGCAGGGTGAGACAGGGCGTAACGGCCTGGGAGACAGGGAATATGAAACTGTTTGGTAAACTGAGTTTTGATTCGTGTGAGAGCAGTATCCATAACTATGAGTGTGGGAGTCCGGAACTGATTGCGATCTATGAGATCATGCGGAGTCTTCCGGGTGTGTATGGCGGACGATTCTCTGGAGCGGGATTCAAGGGGGCGTGCATCGCACTGGTGGATCCGAAATGCAAGGAGGAGATAGAGGCGGAGGTGACGAGGCAGTATCTTGATAAGTTCCCTGAGTATGAGACGACGTTCAAGGTGTTCTGGGTGCGTCCTGACGATGGCGCGAGGTTTGTTTAGCACGCTATAGCGTGGAAATTAATCTAAATTTGATTCAAATTGAACAACTATCTGATGATATACATGACTATATGTATTTAGTATAAATGGATCTAAGAGAGGAGCATAATAAACGATATGAGTTTTTTAGAGAGATAACGGGTGAGGCTATGCTTGTCCACCGTAAATATAAGTCCGGACTGCTAGAGTCTGCTTATGAAGCGGCCTTGAAATATCTTTTGGAACAAAAAGGTCATCAGGTGGATAGACAGGTATTCTTGCCGATTTTCTGGGATGATGTACAACTTGATCAGACGTATCGTATGGATTTGGTGATAGATAATGATATCATAGTAGAGTTAAAAGCCATATCACATATTGAAACTGGGCATAGGAAACAGTTGTGGAACTATATGAATCTGACCCATAAGCCTTATGGCATGCTGATCAATTTTGGGGCTGATCATCTCTATTCGGAATGGTATCATCGTCATCCAGAAGATGGCATCATTGAAAAAGTAAAATTACTGTAGAATTTTGTATTAAATTTTTGAATAATTTCCGCCGAAAGGCGATAGGAAAATGAAGAATGTAGTTATAGCGGCGGGATATGCGACAAGGCTGGGGGAGTTGACGAGGAACTTCCCGAAGCCATTGTTGAAGATCGGGGAGAACACGATTCTCGGGAGGATGCTGGATGATATCGACAGGATTCCGGAGATCGATGAACATATCATCATCACGAATCATCGGTTTGCGCCGATCTTCGAGAAATGGACAGAGGTGAACGGTATAAAACCACTCCGTGAGGAAATTTTGCAAAATTCTGATCAAAATTTGAACCATTTCCAGGCAGAGCCTGCTCTAAAAGAAAATCTCCAAGTGAGTAAGCCTATTACTGTGGTGGATGACGGGACGGAAACGAACGAGACGAGGCTTGGGGCTGTGTGTGATCTGTTGTTCGCGATGGAGCAATTGCAGTTGGATGACGATCTGTTGGTGGTGGCGGCGGATAACCTGCTGTTCTTCTCGTTTCAGGAGTTCGTGGACTTCGCGAAGGAGAAGCAGACGAGTTGCATCATGTGCCATGAACAGCCGTCGATAGAGAAACTGCAGCGGACGGGTGTCGTGGAACTGGATGAGCAGATGCGGGTGCTGGGGATGGAGGAGAAGCCTCAGGTGCCGAAGAGTCACTGGGCTGTGCCGCCGTTCTATATCTATCTGAAGAAGGATCTGGAGTTGGTGAGGCACTCGGTGGAGAATGGGTGTGGGAAGGATGCTCCGGGGAACCTGGCGCACTACATGGTGGAGCATACCACGATGCATGCCTGGCCGATGAGTGGGGGACGATTTGATATTGGTAGCCTTGATACGTATTACGAAGCGGTCAGACTTTATGGAAGACAACACGCTCCGCGTGGAAATTAAACAGAATTAATAATAAAATTGTGAACAAATTTTGAATAATTTCCCGTCGAAGACGGCTATCATAAGTGAAGAAAGAATAAATGGAAAGAATTGATTTGAATAACAAGACCATATTGGTCACGGGGGCCGCGGGATTTATCGGCTCGAACTTGGTGAAGCGACTGCTCAAGGATGTGAAGGGCGCTACGATCATCGGTATCGACAATATGAACGATTACTATGATGTGGCACTGAAGGAATACAGACTGAAAGAGTTGGATACTATAGCCGCTTCGCGGGAAATTTTGCATAATTCTGATCAAAATTTGAACCATTTCCAGGCGGAGCCTGCGAATAAGTGGGTGTATGTGAAGGGGGATATCAGTGATAAGGGGACTGTCGACAAACTGTTTGAGGACTATAAACCACAGGTGGTGGTGAATCTGGCTGCCCAGGCGGGAGTCAGGTATTCGATCACGAATCCCGATGCGTATATCATGAGTAATATGATCGGCTTCTATAATATCCTGGAGGCTTGCAGACACGCCAATAGAAAAACTGCCGCTTCGCGGGAAATTTTGCAAAATTCTGATCAAAATTTGAATCATTTCCAGACGAAGTCTGCTCATGAATACCAAGGAGTAGAACATTTGGTATATGCGAGCAGTTCGAGTGTGTATGGGGGAAACAAGAAGGTGCCTTTCTCAACGGATGACAGGGTGGATAACCCTGTGAGCCTGTATGCGGCAACGAAGAAGAGCAATGAACTGTTTGCGCACTGCTACTCGAAACTGTATGACATCCCCACGACGGGATTGCGCTTCTTCACCGTGTACGGTCCTGCCGGCAGACCGGATATGGCGTACTTCGGCTTTACGAACAAACTGCTGAAGGGCGAGACCATCCAGATCTTCAACTACGGAAACTGTCGCAGGGACTTCACCTATGTCGACGACATCGTGGAGGGTGTGGTCCGTGTGATGCAAGGGGCTCCGGAACGCAAGAAAGGTGAGGACGGCCTGCCTGTGCCACCCTACGCTGTGTATAATATCGGTGGCGGTCAGCCTGAGAGTCTGCTGGACTTCGTGCAGATCCTGCAAGAGGAACTGGTACGTGCCGGTGTGCTGCCTGCAGACTTCGACTTCGAGGCGCACAAGCAACTCGTGCCCATGCAGCCGGGTGATGTGCCAACGACCTATGCCGATGCCACGGCCCTGGAGCGTGACTACGGGTTTACACCGAGGATCACACTGAGGGAAGGACTGAGGAAATTCGCGGAGTGGTATAAGCAGTATTACGGCTGAGGTTTGGATGCCTTCCAGTCAGAATCCATCAAATAATTCCCGAAACGTTTGGTCGTTTCGGGAATTTTGTTTATTTTTGCAGCCAAATCAACTTGATCATTTCCTGCGTATGAGGTTGATAAGGCTGGCCATAACCATTATGATGTTGGTTTCCACGGTGACTGTCTCTGCTGACAAATCCGAGGAAATCAGGAAGAATATGACCCGTCAGAAAGGCCTTGAACTGCTGAGTTCGTACCAGTCGCTCTATCTCCTGAGCCGTGACAGCAGTGATCTCTCCTACCAGTTGAAATGTTTGGACGACTTGATTCATGAGGCCCGCCGACAGGGTAATACGAAGGTGGAGGATGATTCGTGGGTGGAGAAACTCATCTTTTTTTATAATAATGAGTTGGACGACTCCCTGCGCAACGCATTCCAGCCGACCCTGGCGCTCCTGAAAGACCACAACTCGTGGAAGAACTACTATGAGGTGTGGACGATGCAGGTGAACCTTTACAACTTCTCGGGCGACACCGGCATGGGCCTCAAGGAGGTGAATGAGATGTATCATGACGCCAAGTCGCGGCAGAACCGTTTCGGGATGGGAATGGCCTATTATGCCATGGGCAATGTGTATTCCAACATGTACAATCCCGACGAAGCCCTTTCGTCTTATCAGAAGAGTGTTGACATCCTGATGGAGTTGGATACGCTTCCCATACACCTCTCGGACGTTTTCTCCTATTATGCAGAAGAGTTGGTGAAGGTAAGGGACTTCCTGACCATGGAACGGCTGACGGCCCAATGGGAGAAGTTCCTGAACACCTATTATGAGCCAGATGCTGACAACGTGAAGAAAGGGGAGATGGCCAACCGATGGCGCTACTATTACCTGGCCTGTGCACAGGCTGCCCTTGGTCTGGACAAACTGGACCAGGCTGAGGAGATGCTCAACAAGGTGAAAGAGGGTGGGGTGGAAGATGAGGTCTACATCCAAAGGATGTGGCTCTACTACCAGGCCAGACTGTATCAGAAACAAGGCCGCTACCAGGAGGCGCTCAAACTGAACGACCAGAGCCTGCTGCTGATGATGTCGTCAGATGACCAGTCGATACAGATCCAGACCCGTCAGCAACGGGCTGAGATCCTGGAGCAGTTAGGCCGCTATCAGGAGGCCGCCCGGCTCTATCATGAGATGTATAACCTCAGCGACTCGATCAACACCCACGACATCAAACGGCAGTTGACAGAGATGAACGCCCGTTTCCACGTGGGAGAACTGGAACTGGAGAAGCAGCGGGCCCAGTATCGGAATACGCTCATCATCGTGAGCATTATCATCGTCGCCCTGGTCTTGTTCATCCTGTTCAGGTATATCGCAGCCCAACGGCTGAAGGTGGCCCACCAGAAACTGGAGGAGGCTCACGGACAGTTGCTGACGGCCTACGACCAGTTGGAGGAGACGACCACTGCCAAGGAGCGTATCGAGAGTGAGTTGCGCATCGCCCGCAACATCCAGATGGGCATGGTGCCCAGGGTGTTCCCGCCCTTCCCTGAGCGTCAGGACATAGACCTCTTCGCCTCCATCACCCCAGCCAAGGCAGTGGGTGGTGACCTGTATGACTTCTTCATCCTCGACGGGAAACTGTTCTTCTGTCTGGGTGATGTGAGTGGCAAGGGTGTGCCCGCCTCCTTGTTCATGGCGGTCGCAGTGAACCTGTTCCGTGTCGCTGCCCGTCAGCATCAGTCGCCTGCAGAGATCGCCACCAGCATGAATGACGTGCTGGCGGAGGATAATGAGAACAGCATGTTTGTGACGATGTTCATCGGTGTGGCAGACTTGTCGACAGGCAGGCTCGAGTTCTGCAATGCCGGCCATAACCCGCCCGTCGTCAAAGAGGCTGACGGTACAGCCCGGTTCCTGAAGATGAAGCCCAATTCGCCACTCGGGTTCTGGCCAGGCCTGCAATATGTGGGCGAGAGTCTGGAGGATATCAGCATGAGACCCATCTTCGTGTATAGCGATGGCCTGAATGAGGCAGAGAATGCCCATCATGACCAGTTTGGCGATGACCGTCTGCTGAGTCTGATTCAGGAACATGACTATGAGAGTGCTGAGCAGACGATCAACCTGCTTCTTGACGAAGTGCATGAGCATGTAGGCGGTGCCGAGCAGAGCGACGACCTGACCATGCTCTGTCTGCGTATCCATGGTAACAAATGTTAATAGTATTCATATAAAGTATTTAACTATGTCAGAAATTACAAAAAAGGATGGCATGACCATCTACAAGACCGACAGCCGCATCGACACCTCTTTGTCGGCTAAGTTTGAAAGTGAAGTGATGCCCTTGTTGACTGAGGGCGGTATGACTCTTGTGCTCGACTGCGATGACCTGACCTATATGGCCAGTTCCGGACTCCGTGTGATCCAGAAAGCCATGCGTACGCTGGTTCCCTTCAAGGGTGAGGTCAGGATGATCAATGTGAATCCCAGCATCTACGACGTGCTGGAGATGACCGGTTTCTCACAGTTCATGAAAATAGAAAAGAAGAAAGGGTAGGCTTATGACAACAGTAACTATTATTCTGGGAGTGCTGGTGGTATTGCTGGCTCTCGCATTCGTTTATCAGTTGAGGGTGAACAAGAAACAGCAAGAGGAGGCTGCAGACCTTCTGAAGGACTACCAGCGTCGTCTGGATGAGCAGCAGCGTCTGTTTGATGAGTACCAGCGGCTGGAGAAGAATTTCGACAATGTGGGTAAGGGCTATGAGAAGGCGCTGCTGGCCTTCGACAAGTTGGAAGAAGAGAAGCAGACCCTGGTCGAGGTGAAGGAAGCCCTGCTCAAGCAGGTGCAGGAACTGACGGAGGCTAATAAGCAGTTGAGGGAAGAGAATGCGGTGAAAAAAGGCTGAGCAGTGATATGAAGAGAATTAAGGCTTGTCATTCATTGGCTTGGCTGTTGGCCCTGCCAATGATGATGTGGTCACTGGCAGGCCAGGCCAATTATAACATCGGTGTTGGTCCTGTGTCAGAAGGCAGTAATACGGTCACGAATCCCAATGGTGGTCCTTTGTGGACCTATGCCAAATCAGGTGACGTTGAGAACTTTGGCTATTCTCAGGATGCCAATTCCTTGTCCTTCTATATGCCAGCCTCTGGTGAAACAGAGAACTCTTTGACGTTGACCACCGTACAAGCCTTCTCTGGAAGACTCCAGGCCATCAATCTCTTTACTCAGGTTGGAGGAGAGTGCAGTATTGAACTTTATGTCGGACAGGAGAAGTTAGGCACGTTTAAAGATAACGGTAAAGTGTATAATATCACAGCATTGTCTTATGTCATGGCGGATGCTCCGATAACTCTGAAATTCGTTGGTCCCTCTCAGTCGGGGAATGCTCAGGCTTATGCGTCTGTCTCAGGGCTGTCTAAAGTCGAAATCGCTATCGACGAAACTGTTGCTCCTCTACCATCTGGTCAGGAGGTGTCTTTTGACCCGTCGGAGTTGTCGACAGCCGATTTGTCTAATTACACCTATCAGGGTATCCTTTTTACCTTAAATAATTCGGAGAGTGGTGATGGCTTTGAGGCTGAAGACGGTGGCATTTATATCGGGAGTGTGCTGACAGATGCCGCTGTTGCCACAGTAAACAATAACGTCAGCAGTCATGCCTATTCTCCTGGTGATCCGGGCTATGCCATTGATTTCGCCGGTGGTATCACCTTGCTGGTACCCAAAGGGAAGGGCTATATATCGATTGAGGCCCAGAACGAAAGCACCCACGCCTTCCATGTGAAGATCGGTGGGGCAACACCAGTAGAGGTGTCCAGCCTGGAACGTGATTGGCTCGAAGTGCCTTACGATGTGGAGAATGACACCTATATTTATATATATATGGTACAGAAAGCCAGTGGCACCAGGATTGGCAGGCGCGCCACTGCCCATGGTGTGATTTACAAAGTCAAGTGTGCCAGTGCTCCTACATTGGTTCCTGGCGATGCCAATGGCAGCGGTGGTGTCGACAAGGATGATGTGCAGATGATCGCGGATTATATTTTAGGAAAGAATCCTGCAGGTTTCAAAAAAGCACAGGCTAATGTCGATGGAGAAGGTGACGTCACTGTTGTCGATCTGGTGAAAGTGATAGGAATTATCTTAAGCCAGACGCCCTAGCGGGAAAAGGTAAATTAAGATTTTTTAGAAAAAAAATCCCGAAATGTTTGGTCATTTCGGGATTATTTATTATATTTGCACCCAAATAGGATGTGTTTATTACTATAGATAACATTTTTAATAATATAATAATTATGAAGAAACTATTTACAATGTTGGTGGCATCTGTCTGTTGCACAATGGCTTATGCCCAAACAATTAGTGTTAATGATGTATCTGTCGCTAAAGGCGGTACAGGTCAGGTTGAGGTTTCAATTGCCAATCCTACTAACTACACGGCATTCCAGTTTGATCTGAAATTACCTGCTGGCGTCAGCGTCAAAGAGAATGGTGCTGCCTTGAAGGGAACTTACGAGGGTGACACCCGTAAATTGGAATGGAAACTCTTTAATGAGAGTACCAACACCTATCGTTTCCTGTCTTATGATATGGGCAACGCAGCATTGAACGCTGACGGAAACGTGGTTGCTGCTATTTCTATAGAGGTTGCAGAAACAGCCGAAACAGGTGACATGACCGGTGGTGAGATGCTGGTCGTAACATCTGATGGTACTGGTACCGCAACAGAAACTGCAACTGGTAAGATTACAGTTAGTGAGGCTGTGAAAGTCACTATTGGTAAAAATGGTGTAACGACGTTAGTCAGTGATAAAGATCTAGACTTTAGCAATAGTGCTGTGATGGCTTATATTGCTTATGGTTACAACAATTTAACGGATAATATTCTTTTGACGCGTGTGAAGGATGTTCCTGCAAATACACCAATACTGTTGATGGGTGAACCTTCAGGTGATAATCCTTATGTTATTCCTGTCACTACTTCTAGTATCTATTATCCTGTGAATTTCCTGAAGGGTAATGCTACTGAAGATGTAACAGTTGACAACTCAGGCAAATATTTTAATATGAGGTTGAAGGATGGAGAATTCCAGCAATTAACTGCCGAAACATTCCAAGCAGGTAAGTGTTATCTCCAGGTTCCTGCAACGTCTACTGTTGTTTCCACACCAGGTGAAGCATTTAAGTTTACAATGGGTAAGAATGGAACAAAGAGTTATACCGGTAAGTATGACCTTGATTTTACAAATGTTGAGGAGTTGGCAGCATATGTAGTGACTGGTTATAATTCTAGTAATACTGTCATGCTAAGTCGTGCGAAGGTGGCTTCTGCTAACACCCCGCTTGTATTGTTGGGCACGGCTAATAAGGAGTTTGAGGTTCCTTCTTCTGAACAAAAGGCCAGTTATGTTAACATGTTGCGTGGTGATGCTAATACTGCAGTAACTATTCAGAAAATCCAAGACGGAATGTTGAATTTGATTTTGAAGAGTGGAGAGTTCGTGGGCTTGAGTGTTGAGAGTGCTGAACTTAGTGCCGGTACTGCTTATCTCCCTGTTCCATCATCCATCATTAAGGCTTCAACAAGGTTTGACTCTGATGAGTTTAAGGTGACGATGGAAGAGTCAGAGGTTATCACAATGAAGGCAAATATTGGTGGTACAACAGGTATTAGCCGTGTTGCTTCGGAAGTTGGCAATGACGTTTGGTACAATCTGAATGGTCAGCGTATTGACACTCCGACAAAGAAGGGCTTGTACATCAAGAATGGCAAGAAAGTGATTGTTAAGTGACAAAAGAAATAAATAATTACGCAAAATAAAAAAATAAATCCCGAAATGTTTGGTCATTTCGGGATTTATGCTTAAATTTGCAGCGCAAAATAGATTATGCAACTATTTAGGATTTATTTTTTAAACGTTTAAAATATTAGAGAAATGAAAAAGAAGTATTTTGCTCCAGAAATGGAAGAAGTTAAGGTTGAAGATCCAATCGTCTTGGATATGTCAGCAGATTCAGGAAAGGATATGGGTGCGTGTCCCACAAAGACTTGCGATAGTGATGCTTGTCCTGCAGATTCAGACTGATCTTAAAGACTTTGAGGATTTAATTAAGGTGTACCAGATGGTACACCTTAAATTTTATCATGATTTATCGTGTAGTTTATATCAGTCCTTTCTTCTGTAACTTTTCGGCAAAAGCAGAAACGTCTTTGGTAACAAGTTCCAATGGCGCTTCGTACATCTCTGCTATTTCCTGTGCAACGGTTGTCACATCTTTACCCTGATAGAAGAGCCTGAGCATATCGGTGCCACTCTCATTGAGTGTGAAAGTCTCAACAAGTTCTCCTGTTTCCTTGTCTTTAACAGCAATGACATAGTAGTCGAGCAATGGTGCTATTTCAATCTTGTTCTTCATCTTGTATTTCGTCTTCTTGTTTCTCATCTTGATTGTCTTTAAATTTATTAAAGGCTCTCAGTATGCTTTGACGCAACTTGTTGAACTTGTGCTCACGTTCCTCCTGATAACAATTGGGACTGTCTTCGCAAAGTTTCAGCCATATGCAGTTGGGGTAGTCAAAACAGGTGGCACAGGCATCGATCTCATCACGAGTTTCCCTGAAATTGTCTAGCATCAGAGTATCCCATTCCTTATTTTCAATATGTCCGATGAAATGATCTTCTGAGTAGTGCTCACATTTTCCGATATGTCCGTTTGGGACAATGAGAACGCTCTGTCCATTGTCGGCCATACAACGATTGGTCTTAATATGTCGATTCAAGCGGCTAGGCCGGGTAAAACCATAATCTTTAAGACGCATTTCAATAGTGTTTATTTGTTCGAAGACATACTTCCGCTTCTCGTCATCGTGTATAGCCTTACTTCCCTTCGCCTCTTCAAAGAGCGCATGCAGATAAACAGAGATGCCTTTGGGATTGCCGAATTCCCGGTGGAGTTCATCAGCCAATTCTGATAGGTTCATCGCATTGTGCATATCGATATTGAGCCGGATGCTGACATGGATATCTGCATCCTGTAATAGATGGATATTGCCGATCACACGGCGATAGGCGTTCACATCTTTATATATATAGGCCTTACAGCGGTTATAAATCTGCTCGGTACCGTCAAGCGTAATCTGTACCTTTGTCAACTGCCATTCTTCCTTAGCCTCTTTGATTGTATCGTCATTGAATAGATAGCCATTTGATATCATCGTAGAATGATAATCGACACCGGCTTCTTTAAGACGTCTACATATGATAGAAATAACAGGTTTGTTGTAAAGGGGTTCTCCGCCGAACCAGTGTAATGAAACCTTCTCTCCCTTACAATGATTGATGATATAGTCTGCAGTCTGGACGGCCGTCTCCTTGCTCATAGGAACTCTAGGCCGTCCCAACTCATAGCAGTAGAAACACCTGGCATTGCAGTCGGTGGTGGTCATGATGGTGTAACTGGTAATGGCATCCGTCTTCTTCTCAAGCATCCTGGCCACATCCCTTATCTGTCGGCTTAACAGACGGTCATCGTGAGATTCTGGGACCAGAAACCACTGCTCAATCAGTTGGGGCAGGGCAGCGGGGGTTGTCTTGTAGGTCTCCGCTTCATCAGGGGTGAGCAGCAACAGAGTCTTCGTCATTGTGTGGTAGAGCAACAGACCTTCGTCAATAGGCTCTTCCACCACATAATACATCGGCCGATAAGCCTCCCCATTCTTCACCTTCTGCTTCTTCAAAAGTTGGTCGAGGGGAGAGACTGTCTGATATATTGTTTGCATAATTTCTTGTTTTGCCTGCAAAGATACATATTTATTTTGGAATGCCCAAACAGTATTTCATAATTTTAAGAGCACTCTTCCTCTTCAACCTTTGTCGGGTTATAATCCCAGATGGAATAGTACTGTGGGCATTTCCATATACACAGTCCGTATTTCCTAAAGACAAAGTCTCTCTTTGTCATTTTCCATCCCTGTCGATGAATCAGAAAGCGAACACTATAAAGGTCTGTCATGTAGTAGAATCGTATGGGGTGGGTGAGTTGTTCTTCCAGCCTTAATATCAATCGCTCGAAGAACTCTTCCGAGAAGGGACGGAAGACATATATGATAGTATATCCGTCATATTGCTGTTCCAAGGCATTATCCTCTATCAGTTCGACCTGTCTGTCGTCGTATTTCAACATCCATTTTCTGGCTATGTTGGCTACGTATGGATCCTTTTCGATGCCAGTGAGATGTCCAGGGAACTTTTTCTCCAGCAGATAGGCTAGGACACGCCCCATCCCACAGCCGATATCTACAAAACGATCGTCAGGTGTGAATACCGCATCCTCGAAAATTTTGTCTAATGCCCAGTATCTGGATGGGAAATAATTCGTGGATCCTTCCACCTGCACTTTCCTCCTTTTTGACATATCATATCCGCATAACCTCATGTCGTGTATGCTGTCTATGAACTGTACGATACGAAAGGTGGTGTTGACATAGATTCGTCTTGCAAAGTTTCTCAACTTGGTGAAAGTATTCCTATATAATACTTCAGGTCCTTGCATGTTTGCTTGTTTTGGCTGCAAAGTTACGTATTTATTTTTGATTACCCAAATAGTTCATCATTAATTTCTGGGTGGAAATATTTCGGGAAATGCTTGGCAGTTTCGGGAATTATTCGTATCTTTGTGGCCTAGTAAAAGAAACAATAACTCAAAATAAAGCATGATGAAGAAAATTCTATTAACTCTATTGGCCTTCTTATCAGTGGCCACGGCGAATGCAGAACCAGTTTCCAGACAGCAGGCCTTGAAGAAAGCAGGGCAGTTCATGCCAGGGAAGAAGTTTAGCGAGTCTAAGGCTTCGACACGAAGTGATGTGTCGGATGCCTTCTACGTGTTCAATGCCGAAGGTAATGGCGGATATGTCATTGTCTCTGGCGATGACCGCACGACGGAGATCTTGGGCTATTCCAAGACGGGTAACCTCGATATGAACCAGTTGCCAGAGAACCTGAAATGGTGGCTCGACGGCTATGCCCGTCAGATAAAGGCTTTGGGTTCGTCGCTACAACCGACAAAGAAGGCTGCGACCCGCAGAGCTGGTAGCAAGGCCGTCATCCTACCGCTGATCAAGACACACTGGAACCAAGGGAATCCCTATAACCTGATGTGCCCTGATGGGAAAGGCCGAGACTGGCGGGATGCCGGATTCGCTACTGATAATGAAGGCAATTACAGCGCAGACAATATCTGTGTCACAGGCTGCGTGGCTGCAGCGATGGCCCAGATAATGTACTATCATCAGTACCCCAAAAGTTGCCCTGCCATTCCAGAGTATAATACGTATTCCTATGGTTGGAACATGAAGGCACTACCGGCTATGACCTTTGATTGGGAATCCATGAAAGAAACGTATAAAGAGAGTGAGACTGATGCTTCGGCGACAGCCGTTGCTACTTTGTTCCGTTATTGTGGCCAGGCTGTCAGCATGGACTATGACTTGGGCGGATCAGAGGCTGGGCTTTATCCTGATGTCTTAATCGATGTTTTTGGTTATAGCAAGAATATACGCATCATCTACCGTGATGTCTTTACCACGAGTCAGTGGGAGGATATCATCTATGGAGAACTGGCTGCCGGGCGTCCTGTTCTTTATTCTGGTCAGGCAGATGTCGGAGGCCACCAGTTTATTGTTGATGGCTATGATGGCAAAGGTCTCTTCCACATGAACTGGGGATGGGGTGGCATGAGCGATGACTATTTCGTGTTGTCGCTTGCTGATCCTGACAGCCAGGGCATCGGTGGCAGTGCAAGTGGCAAAGCCTTCCAATATAGTCAAGATGCACTGATAGGTGTACAGCCCCCCACTGAAGGTGAAGTGCTGTTGCCCCAGTTGGAAAGTAGCATCATAGAGAATACTACTGCCACTTATAATCGCGCCAGCAAGGACGCAGATTTCACTGAGGTGAAGTTTGATGGTGTTGTCTTTGCCCATTATAATGTGCCGCCAACAGAGGCTTTAAGTGTTCAGTTGGGGTGGGCACTTTGTCAGAATGATCAGATCAAAAGAGTTGTGGCAAGTTTTTCTGATGCCTTTGGAACAGGGAAGATATATCCAGGTATCACTACGACGGGGCAGGCAACCTTTGGTGCTGGGTTGGAGTTAGGCAAATATCAGGTCTGTCAGGTGTATAGATATAGTGACGATGATGCGTGGACCCTTTGTGTGCCTTATCATGACACTTCTTTCTTCGTCGCAGAGGTGACTGAGACGACGTTGACTATCCGTCAGACACAGCCTTCATTCACGGTGAACAGTATCACAGTACCTGAATATCCTTCGGCAGGGAGTCCTATGGATGTGTCGCTTAACGTCACCAATGATGGAGAGACCTTTGAGCAGGTTATTAATCTGTGGGTACAAAAAGAGGGCGAGTCTACTTGGACCAAAGTTGCTACGGCAACCAGAAAGATCGACCCGGGCAAATCCGGCGATGTCGTGATGACATATAAACCATCAGCAGTAGGTATGTATACCTTGAAAGCAACCAAAACGGACTCACAAGATGCCTTGAAGACCACGACTGTGACCGTGTATGCTACTATAAATACGACTATTAATAATATTAAATATGAATGCAACACTGGCGCAAAGACTGCTAAAGTGGTAGGGCATACCTTTACTTCATCAGATAGTCCTGCTGCCGCGGAGATTCCTGCAACCTTGACAGATAATGGTATAGAGTACACCGTGAAGGAAATTGCTGATGGGGCGTTCATGTATTGCTATTCATTAGCATCGTTGACTATTCCTTCGTCCGTGGAATCTATTGGTGATGATGCGTTTTTTAATTGCTTCCATCTGGAGGAGGTTACTATTCCCGAAGGCGTCAAGCATATCGGCGAAATGGCTTTCAGTTATTGTGATCTTAAGACAGTGGTGAGTGCCATGAATAACCCCTGTGCTATAGACGAAAGTGTTTTCATGGACTCAAAAGTTGTCGATGGCGAGTATGTTGACGTGTTTACCTCAGCCAATCTGTTTGTGCCTATCGGCAAGAAGGATGTCTATGCAGCAGCCGATGTGTGGAAAAACTTCTCTAATATCTATCAGGGTGAACTGAAGGAAAGCACGGTAGAGGGTATTACATACGAATATGCAACGGGTGAAGATTTTGCCACTGTCAAGAAGGGAGACGCGTCTGTTCTGATATATAAAGAAGTAACCATTCCTTCTACCATTTCGATAGGTGGTAATACATACAACGTGAAGAAGATTGATGACAGGGCTTTCTACCAGGTAAACATTAAGGCTCTGACCATTCAGGAGGGAATCGAGGAGATTGGAAATCGTGCTTTCTATAATAATACAGTTATTAAAGATATTGTCTTGCCTGCAAGCGTAAAGCGTATTGGTGAGGCGGCATTCCGATATTGTTTTGGAATAACTACCATAGAGTTGCCTGCATCGCTTTCAAGTATAGGTGACTATGCTTTTGGAAATACTGAAGACTTGACTTCTGTCGTTTCTTATATTGCAAATCCCTTTGCCATTGCTGAGAATGTATTTGGTATTGAAAACGGCGATAATCTGACACCTCCCACAGCCACTTTGTCTGTGCCTAAAGACACAAAGACCAAGTATGAATCTACTGCGGGCTGGAAGAAGTTCTCGCCAATCGTGGAAATGGATATTGTCATACCGACTGTCGATGTAGAGACCATCGTGAATTGCATTATGTCAGGCGAGTATCAAGAGAATGCAGACCTGAATAATGATGGTAAAGTGAATGCCGCAGACCTTGTTCTCTATCTGAAGAGCCTTAAAGAATAGCGGTTGTTGAAATAAGACACTATGTAATAAATAATTCCCGAAACACTTGGCTGTTTCGGGAATTATTTTTAAGGAGTCACGTTATATGGGTTCCAGACAGTCGGCGGGGACATAGGTGATGGCGACTGCAGCCACACCGTCGATCTGGATGAGGAAGTATTTGTTCTTCTTGATGCGTTTGATGACCCCTTCGACACCCTTGAAACGACCAACGGTGATACGGACACGACGGCCCATGTTGGAGGTGTCTCTGGCGTCAAGAAAAATGACAGATGCGTCTTGGGCGGATGCCACCCTCATGAAATCCTCCATCTGTCGGTCTGGAACGTAAAGCAACTCTTTATGTCCGTCGGAAGATGTCCTCATCATATATCTCATAGGTTCAAATTCTTTCCTATGCATTTTCAGATGGGTCAGAGTCTCTTGGGAAGCGTGGACGAAGATGAGGTTGTGGATGGCAGGAACGAGTGTCTTACGAGGACTGTCAGATGAGTCTGACAGGTCGTAGTGCATGGGCACAAAATTGTCTATGCCCAAGGCATCGAGTTGTTCCTTGATCCTCAGTTCACGGTGGTAAGTGACCCGCATGGGATACCATCTGATGACTTCGTTACTTTCCATTTCGAGGGCAAAGGTACATAAAAAAGTGAAAAGTGAAGAGTGAAAAGTGAGAAATTTGCTACCGCCCCAGAAAAATCTTCATACTTCATTCTTCATTCTTTTTTCTTTTTTGTAACTTTGCAGCGTATTATATGCCATATCAATGTTTGGAATGCGTAATGTGGCTGGGAATCAGTGCATTATGAGGGTAAAGGACATTGAATCGTTTATGTCAGCCACTCTGCAGAAACAGGGTGACCCTCTCTTATTATCTTCACTTGCAAACAAATAATCATCATCATATGAAAAAGAACCATATTCTTTTGTTCTTGGCTGTAGTTACTGCTTGTCTGTTGACATCCTGCAGTACCCCCAAGAACGTGACGTATTTTCAGAACCGAGAAGCATTGGACAAGGCTGTGAAAGGTTATCTCGCAGATGCCCGCATCATGCCGAAGGATGTGCTGACCATCACCGTCAGTACCACGACACCTGAGGCTGCCAAGCAGTTTAACCTGGTGACGCCTACCTCTCAGACTCAACTCCAGAACTATCTCGTGGATAATGAGGGTATGATCAATTTCCCCGTTGTCGGTCAGTTGAAAGTAGGTGGGATGACTAAGACCGAGGCGGAGAAACTGATTACTAATGCAATCAGTCCCTATCTGAAGGAATCGGAGAATCCTGTTGTGACGGTACGCATGACGAGTTTCTCAGTTTCTGTTTTGGGGGAGGTTAATCAGCCTGGCACATTCCCGATAGAACGTGAGAAGATCAATGTTCTTGAAGCATTGGCGAAGGCTGGAGACTTGACCATATATGGCGTCAGGAACAATGTAACGCTTATCAGAGAGGAAAGAGATGGCACCAAGAGTTACCACACCCTGAACTTGAATGATGCCAACATTGTGAACTCGCCCTATTACAATCTGCAGCAGAATGATATCCTGTATGTGGAACCGAACAAGATCAAGGCTCAGAACTCCACTATCGGCAGTATGACCACCCTCTGGCTGTCGGCTACCAGTATTCTGGTGTCGGTGGCTACATTGCTTGTCAGTATTTTAAGGAAATAGTTTTTTTTCTGATTATGAAGAAACAAAAAATATATGATGTTCACCAGATTTGGATGGATTTCAAGTCAAATAGGAGATGGTTCGCATTATCGGTTGTCCTTTGCCTATTTTGTGGGCTTCTCTATATTTATTTTTCTCGTCCGGTATTCAGAGTGACGGGAAAGATCCTGGTGACAGAGAAAAAGAGCAGTTCGAGTTCTTCCAGTGCAGCCGTATTATTGTCGAGCCAACTTCCTTTAGGGTTGGGCAGTAGTCTCGGGGGTGCCAATGGCGTCGAGAATGAGAAGGAGATTCTGAGTTCGAAGTTGTTGGCCAGAAACGTTGTCAATCAACTCGGACTTCATACCCAATATTACATTCACGGATTCTTGAAAAAAAGGTCGGCTTATAAGATCCAACCTATCAATGTGACTGTCAGTCCGGAAATGCTTCAGATGATGGATGACGGCCTCCCGATGATTTCACACAGCATAAGCCTTTCGGTCTATAAGTCGGAAGACGGGTTCCGCATTGAAGGAGAGGTGCGCTCAGGAAAGAACAAGACAGAACTGCCTGAACAACATTTTGCAACTCTTCCGTTTACAGTCTCTACCAATATTGGCAATCTGGTCCTTTCTGAGAATAAGGAACTGACGGCAGAGCAGATGAAACCTTATCAGAAAGACTATCAGATGGATGTCATCATCATCCCGCCGACTATCGCTGCTCAGCAATTTTCAAAAAGAGTAGCCATCAGTACGGCCTCCAAAAAAGCAACGAGTACCGTAGTCCTGTCCATGAATGATGAGAGCGTCTTACGGGGGTTCGACTATATTAATCGTCTGGTAGAAGAATACAATGTATTTTCGACAGAGGAAAAGCATAAGGAAGTCAGCAAGTATGACCAGTTTGTGAAAGAACGCCTCTCGATGGTAGATCAGGATCTTGGTCTCAGTGATCAGGACTTGGAAAGTTATAAGAAACGTTATCAGGTGACAGATGCAAGGGTGGATGCTGAAGAGGTGATGAAAAAGAAGAGTGGCTATGAGTCTCAGATTGTCGGGCTGGGCATACAACTTCAACTTCTGAATTACATGAAAGAGTATGTCGAAGATCCTGCCAATGTATATGAGATTATACCTGTGAACCTCGGCGGGTTGGTTTCTTCCTCGGCAAGTTCTTCAGACGCTACTCCTGCTTCTTCTTCAAATGCTACGCTTGGTGATGTGGTTACTGTGATAGTCCGTCATAATAGTCTGGTGACAGAGCGGAATCTCCTATTGAAGAGTGCTACGGAGAAATCGCCTCAGGTAGTTCGCGTCACAGCGATGCTTGATGAACTCCAGCCTGTCATTAAGAATGCCCTGAAGCGGGATATAGAGTCTCTCCGCCTGCGCAGCAGTAGCCTGGAGCGTGAGTACAACAGGTATATGGGGCGTGTGGCTGATGCTCCGGAACAAGAAAGAACCCTAACGGAGATTGGCCGTCAGCGCAAGATCAAAGAAGGTGTGTATCTGTCTTTGTTGCAAAAGCGCGAGGAGAATGCCATGGACTTGATCAATACAGTGGAGAAAGGTCGTTTCATTGACATGGTTCAATACGACAGAAAAGTTAAACCGAGAACGAAGATCGTTTTGCTGTTAGCATTGGTAATAGGCCTTATTTTACCATTTGTCATATTCTCTCTTCGCAGATGGTTGAAAGGCACAATCAGTGATAGTCAGGATTTGAGTGGGTTGACTAGTCTGCCAGTCTGCGGTGAGATTCCCTCAGAAGGATCTCAGACAAAAGAAGCATTCGTCTATTGCAGGTCCAGTCTGCTTCATCAATTGGGAGAGGGGCAAAAGACCGTGCTTGTCACCTCAAATGCGACAGGTGATGGCAAGACATATATGGCCATCCATCTTGCAGAGTCCTTTGCTGAGATGGGCAAGAAAGTACTGTTATGTGATATAGACTTCCGCAATCCTTCAGTAGCGCGTGTATTTAACCTTCAGGAAGAAAATGGTTTGTGTAGTATATTAACAAATGGCGAGAGTGATATCTGTCAAGTTCTGGACTTAGTGAAGAAGGCTTCTGTTTCCGGAGCACCTGACATTCTCGTGCCAGGCAGGATACCTTCCGTTCACCCTGCAGATTTGCTGGCTCATGAGAATCTGAAGAAAGCCATGAGTATTCTTAAAGAACACTATGATCTCATTGTACTTGATGCATCTGCAGTTGGTCAATATGGTGATATCCTGATTGACGGTCTGGCTGATGTGACCTGTTATGTGTGCCGTTCCGGGAAGACCCCCAAGACAGCCCTCTATCATCTGAACGAGTGGGCAGAGAGCCAGCGCCTGGCGTCGCCTGTTATTATTTTCAACCAAAAATAAACTAAGATGAAGTACTTACGTAAGATTTTGAAGGAGCCAGAGATGGCTGGTATTTACTTGATGGTGCTGACGGCCCGGCTGTGGCCGGCAGAACTGTATCTGAAATGCTATTATTATCTGCATCTGCATGAATGGCCGAATCTAAAACATCCGCAGAATTTCACAGAGAAGTTGAACTGGCTGAAACTACATGACCGTCGTCCTCTTTACACTAAGTTGGCTGATAAATGTGAAGTGAAGAAGTATGTGTCGGAAAAGATTGGTAGTGACAAGATTATCCCTCTGTTAGGTGTCTGGGATCATTTCGATGAGATCGATTTCGACCAACTTCCGGATCAGTTCGTCTTGAAGTGTACGCATGATTCAGGTGGCTTCAGGATCTGCAAGGATAGGAGCAACTTCGATCAGGAGGAGGCTCGCCAATTCTTTAATAAAGAACTCCGTAAGAACTACTATTGGAACAAGCGTGAGTGGGTGTACAAAGATATCAAACCAAGGATTATAGCAGAGCCCTATATTGACTCCCTGGGTAAGCCAGAGTCATTTGAGTATAAACTGACTTGTATGAATGGAGTCTGTAAAGTGTTTACCATCTGTACGGGTATCGCTCACAGTGATTTTGAACTCCGAACAAACGATCACTATGACCGTGACTTCAATCATCTGCCATGGTATGCCTATTATAAGAATTCCAAGAAACCAGTGCAGATACCACCACAGGCCAAGGAGATAATCGAGTATGCTGAGAAATTGTCAGAGGGAATACCCCAGGTAAGGGTGGACTTCTATGTTATTAATGACAAAGTCTATTTCGGCGAAATGACATTCTATACTTGGGCAGGTATCATCGAGTTTACTCCACCAGAGTGGAATGATATCATGGGCAGTTGGCTGGATTTGAAGTCTTAGTTTCTTTGAGAAATGGTAAACAAGGCTCGTATTATTTCTAATGCCTTTTTCCTGATGCTTAGAAGCATAGTGACCATTTTTATTGGTCTATATGCTTCTCGTCTGCTTTTGGAGAAACTGGGGGTTGATAATTACGGCCTTTATTACGTCGTTGGAGGGATTGTTGTCATGTTCAATTCTCTGAGGACTTTTTTCTCTTCTTCCATACAACGTTTTCTGAATTATACGAAGGGGCAGGGCGACAGCCGAAAATTAACTAGAGTGTTCAATGTCGGAGTCGCGATTCAATTGCTTTTGTCCTTGATCTTTTTAATTTTGCTTGAAAGTGCAGGATTGTACGCATTTATTCATCTGAATTTGCCTCCCAATCATCTTGAAGCAGCAAAGATAGTCTTTCAAGTTTCCATTTTTACAGCCATTGTATCTATGCTGACAGTGCCATTTGATGCCATCATCATAGCAAATGAACGAATGGATGTGTTCTCCCTTTTCTCTATTATAGATAGTCTGTTGCGATTAGCCATTATTTTTCTTATTTCTGTCGGTCCCTTTGAACAGTTGGTTAATTATGCGCTGTTGATGTTGGTTGTGGCTGTAATTACGTTATTGTTGAATGCAGTTTATTCGTTTATGAAGTTTGAAGAGGTGAGAATACGTCCAGTCTGGGATCGTTCTTTGGTAAAGGAGATGGGAGAGTTTGCAGGCTGGAATTTCTTGGGTAATACGGGATTCGCAATAGCACATGAAGGAGTCAATTATTTGCTGAATTTAATGGGTGGGGTGGCTGTGAATGCAGCGCGAGCCGTTGTTTATCAAATGATGAGTGCGGTAAATGTTCTTGTGGGGAATATTTCGGTTGCGTTTAAACCCCAGACAAATGCTTCTGCATCTTTATTCGATAAGCAACAATTCTATGGCTTGTTATATTTGAATGCAAAGACTACATTATCTGTTTATGTGTTGTTTATGTTTCCTCTTGTCATCTTTTCCAACAAAATAATTGATTTATGGTTAGGTAGTGTACCTGAGTATGTCGTACCTTTCTTAACAGTCATCAGTTTCTATTACTTATTTCGGACAATGCACACATCGATTGATCTCTTTTTCTCATCCATAGGAGAAATGAAATATTATCAGATCATGGAATTATGTATAATGACTTTAAACATACCATGTTCTATTTTACTCCTTTATTTAGGTTTTCCGTTTTGGACTGTTTTTGGAACGATGACATTTTTTGAGATATTAAATCAAGTATGTGTAGTATTATTGGCAACTTATAAATTCAACTTTCCTTTGAAGATATTTGCTGGAGAAGTTTATCTACCATTTTGTGTGGTGTTGGTTGTTGCTTTATTCATTACATGGTTTAAGCCATTTCTTTTGAAATGGAGTGGGGAGCATTTATGGTCGCTTATTCTGTTATTCGTCGTGATAGAATTTTTATTAGTGACCTCTATTTATTTATTCGTCCTCAAGAAGAAAGACAGAGAGTACGTTCAATCATTAGTCCTTAGAAGAGTCTTTCGCAAATGAAGATATTCTTGTGTGTTCATCATTTAGCCGATGGTGGTGCTGAACGAGTCGCATCCTTGTGGGCAGAAGGCTTTGCAAGATATGGTCATGAAGTTCATATTGTAACATGTGAGGGAGATGTCCCTAATGATTATTATTTACCAGAGCGCGTTATTACCCATTCCTTCTTTATTCATGGCAATTATTTTGTGAGGTATGCAAGACTTGTACTGAAACTCTACACACTACTGAAAAAAGAAAAGCCTGATTTGGCCATAGGTGTTTTATTCCCGTGGGTTATGTGTTTATTGTTGGTTGCCAAACCTTTGGGTATTCCTATTATTAATACAGAACACAATGCTTTTGAAACACCTAAGACATTGCCGATGTCTCTTAGGCTGAAAATTGAGAAGTTCTTTCTTAATAAATTTTATGATGGAGTTACTGTTCTGACTCAGGCAGACAAGGATATTGCAATCCGGTACTTCAAGAATGTTTTCATACTTCCTAACCCTTTGGCATTTTCGCAAATAATTGAAAAGAATCATTCCAAGAATGTGATTTTGGCTGTAGGAAGGCTCTATGATTGGAAATTAAAAGGATTTGATGTTTTGATTAAAGCCTGGGGTAGAATTGCTCCAGACTATCCAGAGTGGAGTTTGCGTATTGCCGGAAGAGGTAAAGATAAGGACTTGCAGGAATTGTCCGAAATTGTACATTCTATGGGGGTTGAAAAGCAAATGGAATTTGTGGGCTTCAGAAAAGACATTCTAGAATTGTACAAGGAGGCGGAAATCTATGTTATGAGTAGTCGTTGTGAAGGCTTTGGAATGTCTCTGATCGAAGCCATGTCACAAGGCTGTGCTTGTATTGCCTGCGATTATCATGGGCGCCAAAATGAGATTATAAATGAGAACGCAGGTGTTATTTGCCCAACGGATGATGTGGCTGCTATGGCTTGTTGTATTCGAGAATTAATAGATGATAAGAATCTTCGTGAGAGTATCCAAAAACGAGCCATCAAGAGATCGCATTATTATGATTTGGATAAAACGATGACTAGGTGGTTTGGTATATTGGATATGCTTGGAATCCATCAATAGATTATGCATCTATTTTATTATTTATTTGTCATAGAAATATTCATTGCTGTTGCAGCATATACTAATGTTGCAGAATATGCATTTATGCCTATTAAGCAGAAAACTGTATCATTTTTGTCTGATAGCCGACTCCATATATATCTAATACTTTCTCTTAGTGTGATATTCTTTTTTCATGCGTTTAAGAATCCGATGACTCTCTCAGATATCCCTGATTATGCAAAGGCTTTTGATGAAGCCAAGCAGGTGTCGCTAAGTAGGGTCGTTAGTATTGGTTACGAGTCCTTGAAGACGGAAATCGGGTTTGCGGTTGTCATAAAGGTTCTATCAAGTTTGTTCCAATCTTCTCAGATCTTATTCTTCCTGACAAGTGCTTTTATTCTATCTTCGGTTTATTTTACGGTAAAGAAGTATTCTCCGTTATTATGGGTTTCTGTCTTTATATTTATGACAGATTCCTTCCCTCAGTCTCTATTTATTCTTAGGGCATTCATAGCAATCAGCATCTATTTGTTCGCATTTCCTTTTATTATCAACAGGAAAATGATCCCTTTCCTGCTGTTTAGTGGAATTGCGTTCTCAATACATATGTCATCCATCATATTTCTTCCAGTCTATTTCTTGTACGGAATCAAGAACTGGCGGTTTTTATTGTTGGTCTTGATGATGATTGCTGTAACGGTGATTATAGGGTTTAAGTTGTTCTTGCCGCTGTTCGTGGAATATGTTATCCCTGGTTATTCTTATTATCTACTTAATGCAGATAATTATGAAGGGGCCAGTTGGAAGATGCCCGCATTACTGTCTGCCATTCTCCTCTTTAGGGCTGTTGTCATGCGGGAACATTTCTTTGAGGAGGGTATTAACCGGCTTCTGTCTGTGGTGATGGTACTTGGTGTGGTTGTCTATACGGCAGGCATGGGTTTCGGACTGACAAGCCGTATCGCGATGTGTTTTACAAATATGACATTTCTGATATTACCCAACACACTTCAGTATATCAAGTCGTCATCATGGCAGTTCGCCTGTGCTATTGTATATATTCTATTCAATAGTTTTTTCTTCTTTAAGAGTACTTCAGATGTGCTTTGGGCCAGTTACCAGTTGCTAGAGATTTGACATGAACAAGATCGTCGTCTATACTGCCATCTTCAATGACTATGACTGGTTGAAGGATCCTGTTGTAGTGCCAAAAGAAATCGATTTTGTCTGTTATACAGATTCTAACAAGATTCATTCAAAGGTATGGAAGATTGTTAAGGTGGATACAAATGGGGAGCCCCCATCTTTAAAAAACAGGAAAATAAAACTATTGTATCCATATACAGAATTAAAGGACTATGATTATTCACTTTATGTTGATGGTTCCATCATGATAAAAGGTGATATCAGCGTTTTCCTCCATAAATACATATCAAAGGATCTAGTCATGATGAATTTTCGGCATCCGCGTAATAATTGCATCTTTGTGGAGATTAAAAGGTGTTTAAGGCGGGGAAATGCCGATTCTGCTCAATTGAAGAGACAATTTGAGGATTACAAAAAAGCAGGCATGCCAGAGCATGCAGGACTGTCGGATAATAAGATTATCCTGCGTCATCATCATAGTGAATTAGGAAAGAAACTGATGGAAGACTGGTTTTACCATGTTGTTAACTATTCCGGTAGAGATCAGACCTGTCTGTCGTATGTTCTTTATGCGAATCAAGTAAAGTATTCTTTTTTTGAAGAAAATATTGAAAAGAACCCCTATTTTGAAACTTGGCCCCACAACACGGTAGAGTGGTATATCCGTTATTGGAGACATTTCAAGTGGTTTTGTGAAAGACATCGTCTTTTGGGTGGTATGATCAGTTGGGTGGATAGAACAATCAAACCATGGCTGTTAGCAAGAATCAAATAGAAAAACCATATTACGAACTTGTCTTCGTTGTGTTGGTATATAGGAACATAGATGTGTTGCGGCAGTTCTTTTCTACCTTGACATTGTCATTTAGTTACCGTGTTATTGTTGTCAACAGTTTCTTTAATCAAGAAACAGAGGAGGCTTGTCGGGCATTGTCTAAAGAATATGATGCAGATTTCATTCCTGTACCCAATAAAGGGTTTGGGGCCGGGAATAATTCTGGGTGCCAGTATGTCATGGATCATTATCAGTATCGTTATCTCATTCTTTCCAATTCTGATATTATCATCAGGGACATCACCTGTTTGAGTCAACTGGAAGAGCAGAAGGCTGTTTATGCCGCAGATGTCAGAATGGAGAATGGGCATCGTCAGAATCCTCATCTGCCATTTAGAGTCGGGCTTTATCTTAAACTTCTTGACCTGTCTTACCTGTGGAAAAGCAATGTGTTAATGAACATCGCGTTTGCTTTTAACCGCATATTGAGGGAAATGGTGGTCATCTGGACCAAACTGAATGGAGGGCGAAAGGTGAAGGTGTTTTCTGCTCATGGCTCATTTATCATACTGACGTATCAGGCATCGCGGGCACTAAGTCCCATTTTTCATGAAGAGATGTTCTTATACAATGAGGAATTATATCTGGCACATCGATGTTACCAGTTGGAAATTCCAATATATTATGTGCCAAAGTTGAAAGTCACACATTTGGAAGGTGCCAGTTCGAACATTCAAAGTAATTCCTGGGAGAATCACGAAGAATCGTACAGTGTTTTGTCATCGTGGATACGGGAACAGCATTTATAATGAAAATATGTTATCTTTAAATACGCCTATATTGTCATTCCTCAGAAGCACCCTTCAGGGAGAAAGTGCTTCAGAGGAGGTTGTCAAGTCTATTGACTGGAAGGATCTGAAGGTGTTTGCTGCCAAACAGGCAATTGTAGGAGTGGTCTATGAAGGTGTGAAACTCTGCCGTCAACAATATCCAGATCTCGTTGAGAAGAAGGAACTGTTGAGTTGGTTTTATGCAACGGATAAGAAGAGAAGACGTTTCGAAGTGGCTAGCCGAAGAATTGTAGAACTTTCGGAGATGTTTGAAAAGGCAGGTTTCAGGTCGTGCATCCTGAAAGGACAGGGACTTGCTCAGATGTATCCTGTACCAGAGAGCCGGATAGTTGGTGATATTGATATTTGGGTGGAGGGTACGCGCAAGGCCATCACGGATTTTGTACACTCAAAAACACCGGGAACATTTGAACAATATCATCACATAGACTTCCCGATATATAAGGATGTGGCCGTTGAAGTACATTATCTCCCTTCGCAGATGTCAAGTCCTTTGCACAACAGACGTTTGCAGAATTATTATAAAAGTCATCAGGCAGAGCAGTTTGCAAATGTTAATTCTGCGCTGGGCGAACATGTATGTACACCGGCGAAGGGTTTCAATGCCATCTTCCTGCTGTCGCACATGATGCGTCATTTCTTTAATGAAGGCATCGGACTGAGACAGTTCATTGACTATTATTATCTGCTGAAACAGGGGTTTTCTGATGCCGAGAAAGAGGAGTTCTACAAGACGGCCAGTCGTCTTGGCATGAAGAAGTTTGCAGGAGCCGTGATGTGGATTCTGGAGAATGTGTTGGGCTTGGATTCTCGTTATTTGTTGATGCCTCCTCATGAGAAAGCAGGAAGATTCCTTGCCAAGGAAACCTTAGAGACGGGAAACTTTGGCTCAATGGATTCCAGATACACTTTCAGAGAACGCGGTGCCTTGGCAACTGCTCTCACTGATATCTATAGAGATTTTCTCTTGGCGCAGATGTTTCCCTCAGAGGCACTATGGAAACCTTTTGCAAAACTGACGAACCAGCGATGGAAGATCAAAGATCGTCTTGAAACAGGGAAGCAGCCATAAATGGAAAGAAAGAGGGTGTTGTTTGTGTGTGGCGTGTTTTATCCGGAGCCGGTGGTGTCTGCCCGACTTCAGACTGATCTGGCCATGAAACTTTCTCAGAACTATCAGGTGACAGTACTGCGCCCTCACCCGACAAGGCCGAAGGGATTTGCTTTTGGAAACTATGATTATGCAAGTTTTCCATTTCAGGTGATAGAGTTTGATTCATATACCTGTCCTGTATCATCTCCAATCGGAAGAATGCGTGAGAGTATCAGTCATGGACTTTGGTGCGCCAAGTATATTCGACGACATCATGAGGAGATTGATTTTGTGTATAATGACTCGTGGCATCTGTTCGGTGTCAGTCTGGTCGCCAAGTCGCTCTGTCAGTACAAGATACCCTATGTCACTCCAGTACAAGATGTCTATCCAGAATCACTTGCCTCCAAACTACCAGACTTCAAATGGCTGAAGTGGATGATCATGCAGGTGCTGTCGCCATTAGACCATTTCGCATTGTCTCATGCTGTCTGGGTACAGACGAATTCAGAGAAGATGGCTGTCTATTTGTCAGATACACGGCAGATAGATAGAAAGAAGTTTGTAGTGGTCAGAAACTGGCAGGATGAGAAACCGTTTATCAATTATACCCAGCATCAGGTATTGAAGTCAGAAGACAGACTTTTCACTTTTATGTATGTTGGGAATGTCGGACCACTAGCAGGCATTGAGATTTTGTTTGAGGCTTTTGCGCAAGCGGCATTGAAAGATGCCAGACTGGTGATCGCTGGCTCTGGTCCGGAAAAGGAAAATCTGCAGCGAAAGGCCAAGCGCTATGCTTGCACGATAGAGTTTTGGGATGTGCCAGCAGGAATGGTGCCAGAGACACAGGCCAAGGCTGACGTGTTGTTACTCCCTGTAAAGAAAGGCTTTGCGAGGTATTCCGTCCCCAGTAAGTTGGCTGCCTATCTGTTTTCTGCGAAGCCTGTTATCGCTAGTGTAGATAAAGACAGTGATACGGCAGAGTGTATAGAGAAGAGTGGTGCAGGATGGGTGGTGGAGCCTGATGATGCGCAACAAATAGCATCGGTGATGGGCAAGGCTTTCGAGCAGTCTTATCATGTTCTCGAAGAGATGGGTAGTAAGGGACTCGCCTTCTCAATCGGAAATTTCTCCAAGGAAAAGAATCTCATGATGTTGGCGGAGGCCTGTGAGCGTGCCATAAACAGTAGGTAAATGGAGGTTTTTCATTATATTCTTACTCGTTTTAATCTGAAATTGTGGAGAGAGGACAGACTGCATCAATCCACACGCTCAGAGGCATGGCTGGAAAAAAGATTCCAGTTGTTTGAGACCTATTGTCTGCCCAGTATCTGCAACCAGGTCTTTAAGGATTTTACATGGATAGTTCTTTTTGACGAGTCAACACCAGACATTTATCAGAAGAAGATTGAAGCGTATAAAGCAGTCCTTCCGGCCTTTAAACCAGTCGTGGTGCCAAGTTCTGTGGGTATTCATTTTGTAGGAGCTTTTCAGAAGGCGGTCATCAAAGACCTGCTTTTAAAGACATCCACTCTTGACCATTGTGTCGTATCGACCACTTATCTGGACAATGACGATGCACTGAGTGCAGATTTCATGAAGGCCGTCTCTGATCATACTTGTGAGTATTCCAGAGATACATTCATCACGATGCATGACGGTTTGCAGTATTTTGAGGATCTCCAGATTGCCAATCATGTGAAGTATAAAAATAATCATTTTATCACCTTAATAGAATCCATCAGTGGTGACAAACCCATCAGGACAGTATATGGCTATGGTAGTCATGGAAACGTGTATCGTCACCCCCATTGTGATGTAATAGGAATAAAGACAAAGAAACCTTACTGGGTGGAAGTGGTTCATGATACCAATGCCAAGAATAATGTGATACTTCATCGGTGGACTTCACTAGCTACAGACAGGACCATCTTACGCAGGGACTTTGGCTTGGATATCGAATTGAGGAAGGACGGTTGGAAAGTTTTTTATACTACTTTTGCCATGAGATGGATGAAGGCTCATATGACATATTTAAAGGTTAAGTTAAATGATTTATGGGGAAGATAGTTGTGGTATTCATATGATAATCAAGAAGGTAATATTAGTATGCAAGGTGTAAGAGCGAAGATAGATTATGAATTAAAGCATCATAGCAGCCTCTCGAAAATTTTCAGGGTGCTTGCCAGTTGTTTGATGCGTCTGTGGGGTGCGTTTGTGAAGACAGACGACAAAATGGTGCTGTTCAGTGCATTGGGGCGTCGTTACAATGACAGTCCGAAGGCTATTTACGAGTATATGATCAGTCTGCCGTCATTCAAGGATTACAGACTCGTCTGGGCTCTGGAGGATATGGACACAGAAATACCAGGCCATCCTATGAAGGTGAAAGCCGACTCTGTTCGTTATTTCTGGTTGTCGCTGAAAGCCCACTATTGGATTACCAGTGTGAATATAGAGCGCAGTCTGCGTTATAAGAAAAAGAATTGTATTTATCTGAACACATGGCATGGCGTGTCGCTGAATGCGGTGGGAAATGGTGTACCAGGGCGCAATGACTTTGATTTCAGTCATCTGAATTTCTTCTGTTATGAAAGTGAATGGAACAAACGGCTTTTGATGCAGAGTTTCAATGCTCCAGAACATATTATGCTGGCAAGTGGACTCCCTCGGAATGATGCACTCTATCATGTGACAGACAGTAGGATCTTGGAACTGAAACATCAGTTAGGCCTACCTCTGGATAAGAAAATAATACTGTATGCTCCTACATGGAGGGACAGTGACGATCAAGGAAAAACTTATTCGTTGAAGCCGCCGATCCATTTGGAAAAATGGGAGGAGAAGTTGAAAAGTGATTATGTCTTGTTATTTAGGACACACCATTATACGACGCAATTGTTAGGAGTAGAGTTCAATGCTTTCGTCCGCGACTTCTCATCATATCCTACTATCAATGACTTGTTTATGGTGAGCGATATCTTGATTTCTGACTATTCTTCTTGCATCACGGATTTCTCCATTTTGGAACGGCCCGTCATTTGTTTTGCTTATGATTACGATACTTATGCTGTGAGGCGCGGTGTAAATATCGATTTCAGGACGGAAATGCCAGGTGGAATACAGACGACAGAAGATGAGGTGATAGAACACATCCTGACCATGAATGTTGAGGAGGAATGCCAGAAGACCCGTGAGATGCTGAAGAATAAATTTACCTATATTGGCGGTCACGCAACTGAAATCTGTGTAGAAAAAGTGTTCAAAATAAAAAATACCACCCATAGTTGAAGGTGTTCCATTTTTTTTTTGTAACTTTGCACCCTTGAAAAGGAATGACAGGTAACCAATGAGTGAAATAAAGGCGGATAAAGAAACTGAAATACGGTATATTGCTGATGGTATGAGCGCTTTCGAGCGCAATACTAAGCGGATTCTTGACTGTATCGCTGCTTTGGTGGCGCTGATTGCTTTTTCGCCGTTGTTTTTGTTCTGTTATATTGCTGTCAAGCGTGAAGATGGTGGACCTGCCATTTTCAAACAGGAACGGATTGGGCGTTTTGGGCGCCCATTTACCATCTATAAATTCCGCTCGATGAAGATGGATGCGGAGCACGGGAAGCCCATGCTGCTTCAGGATGGTCATATGGATCCCCGTCTGACCAAGATCGGGCGTTTCCTCAGGAAGCATCATCTCGATGAACTGCCGCAGTTGTGGAATGTGTTTATCGGCGACATGGCCTTTGTCGGACCTCGTCCGGAACGGGCCTATTACATCAAGTTGATAGAGAAGGAGGACCCCCGTTACTATATGCTCTATCAGATTCGTCCTGGTGTGACGAGTTATGCTACTCTCTATAATGGTTATACTGACACGATGGAGAAGATGCTTATACGGCTTCAGTATGACCTTGACTATCTGGAAAATCGTTCGTGGGCCTTGGACGCTACCATCCTGTTAAAAACATTTCTCTATATCGTCTTTGGGAAGAATTTCTAAAGAAGAAAGAGTAATCAATAAAAAAGTCTGCAGCACGCTGCAGACTTTTTTTATTCAATAATGTTTGTCTCTTTCCACTTTTCTATTATCGCCGTCACATCCTGGAGGGCTTCTTCTTCCGACACTTCATATTCCTCGCATAGAACCCCGGCAAGGTCTTCTATGGTGAAGTCACCTATTTCCGAAGCCTTCTCCCATAACAAGGCGGCTGTTTCATTCAAACACATCAAACGGCCGAAGTCAACGGCTTCCAGACCTTCTCCGATAATCACTTTCTCGCCACATACGTCGCGAAGCACAAGTCCTTTCTTTTGTCTCATATTTGTTGTTCCTTTTATTCTTTGTTTACGATGGCCTGGCTGCATATCTCTGCCGCCTCCTGATCAGGCAGACAAGACAGATGCCATATAGGTATCGTTGCTGTCAACAGGTTCTCGGTCTCATGCAAGCCATCCGCCATCTTTTTGTTCCATCGCATGCCTGAGATGCTCATGGCAATGGCAACATAGGCTTCAACAGGTTTCATACGACGGATTTCGTTACGGGGTGCCTGTTTCAGTTTGATGATGCCACCAATGGGGTAATCGACATTTCTATAGCAAGGCGTCTTGCCACTCCATGGTGATCCGTAGACACGGGCCTCGCCATCGATGATGCGGACCACCGGATTGTCGTCATTGACCAGTTCCGTCCCTTCGATATGCTTGAGCCAGAGTTGCGAGTGGGTGCTCTTGCCGGTTCCGCTTTTGCCAAGGAACATATAGGCCTTGCCCTGATAACTGACCACGGAAGAGTGGAAGAGAGTCGTCATCTTGTCAGAAGTGATGAAAGTGTACATCATCATCAAAGCATTGTTAACCACAAATGACTGTTGCCTTCCAATATAATAGACTTCACCTTCTTTGAAATCATGACTGCAAACCAACCACCCTGTGACTTTGTCCCCCAATCTGTATTCAAGGATAGTCTTTCCCTCAGGTGTTTCGCCGCAAATGATTGACTGTCCTTCGTCCTCTTGCCTATGATACTCTTTATATATAATAGGTGTATCAGACTCTTGGACATGAAGAGTAAAGACCGTGTTCTCCTCATTTTCATCCCCAAAAGGCTGGTATTGCTTCATTTCTGTGAACATGGAATCTTCCGCATCCACAATAAAACCATGACCTGCAACAGTAAAGTGCTTCCTCATGATGAATTTCTATTTCTTGAGGGCTGATATGGAGGCCTGGAGAGAGGCAATCTTCTCTTCGGCATCGGACTGCTTCTTACGTTCGAGGGCGACCACCTGTTCTGGGGCGTTGGCAACGAAACGCTCGTTGGAGAGTTTCTTCTTGACACCGGCGAGGAAGCCCTCGAGGTGCTGCAACTGAGCCTCCATCTTGGCGATTTCGGCCTCTACGTCGATCATGTTGCCCAAAGGTACGGCATATTCAGTAGTGCCCACCATGAAGGTGCTTGCTGTTGATGCCTTCTCGCTGACAGAATCAATGCTTTCCAGGTTGGCCATCTTCATCACGGCATCGCTGTAGGTTCCTGCCAATTCTGAGTTGATGACTTGCAATGTCAGTTTCTCCTTCTGTGCGATGTTCTTCTGGGCACGAACGGTACGGATACCACTGATGACTTGTTTGATGGTCTCCACGTTGCTGAGGACTATCTTCTCATCATCTGTGGGTTCCTCGATCTTCAGTTCCTGACGCATGATGCTCTCACCGTCCTTACGCTCGTAGAGAGCCTGCCACAGTTCCTCTGTGATGAATGGCATGAAGGGGTGCAGCATTTTCAGCAGGATATCGAAGAAACGCAGTGTTGCATTGTAGGTCTCACGGTCGACAGGCTGAGCCTCGCCATTGACATAGGCAGGCTTCACCATCTCGAGATACCAACTGGAGAACTCGTCCCAGAACAATTTATAGACAGCCATCAGCGCCTCGGAGATACGATACTTCGAGAAATGGTCATTCAGTTCCGCATTGGCTTCCTTGAGTTTGGCTTCAAACCAGGCTACAGCAAGTTTGGCAGCGCCAGTCTGATCGACATCTGCGACCTGCCAACCCTTCACCAGACGGAAGGCGTTCCAGATCTTATTGTTGAAGTTACGTCCCTGCTCGCAGAGTGCTTCGTCGAAGAGAATGTCGTTGCCGGCAGGTGCAGAGAGCATCATACCCATACGCACGCCGTCAGCACCAAACTTCTCGATGAGTTCGATAGGATCAGGTGAGTTACCGAGTGACTTCGACATCTTACGACCCAGTTTGTCGCGAACGATACCAGTAAAGTACACGTTCTTGAAAGGCATGTCGCCGATGTACTCATAACCGGCCATGATCATACGGGCCACCCAGAAGAAGATGATATCCGGGCCAGTCACGAGGTCGCTGGTGGGGTAGTAGTACTTGATCTCCTCGTTGCCGGGGTTGTTGATACCGTCGAAGAGGGAGATGGGCCAGAGCCAAGATGAGAACCATGTGTCGAGGGCATCCTCGTCCTGACGCAGGTCTGCATCTGTCACCTTCGGATCCTTCTGCTGGGCCATCTGCAGGGCCTGTTCACGTGTCTCTGCCACCACGAAATCGTTGGCGTCATTGTAATAGTAGGCAGGGATACGATGTCCCCACCAGAGTTGACGTGAGATACACCAGTCCTGAATATTCTCCAACCAGTTCTTGTATGTGTTCTTATACTTGGTTGGATAGAACTTCAGTTCATCGTTCATCACTGGCGGCAGGGCAATCTCGGCAAAATGCTTCATTGAGAGGAACCACTGCATCGACAGACGTGGCTCGATGGCTGTGTCGGGATTACGCTCAGAGTAGCCAACCTTATTGGTGTAATCCTCAATCTTCTCCATCAGGCCGGTCTCCTGCAAGTCCTTGGCAATCTGCTTGCGGCAGTCCATACGGTCCATACCGACATAGATGGGTGATTGCTCTGAAATGGTACCATCAGGATTGAAAATGTCGATGGTCTCAAGGTTGTGCGTCTTACCGAGCATATAGTCATTAGTATCGTGAGCCGGAGTCACCTTCAGACAGCCCGTACCGAACTCGATATCCACATAGCGGTCTTCAATAACAGGAATCACGCGGTTCACCAGAGGTACGATGACCTTGTGCCCCTTGAGCCACTGGTTTTTCGGGTCCTTGGGGTTGATACACATGGCCGTATCACCCATGATGGTCTCAGGACGAGTCGTGGCCACCACTGCATAATATCCCTTGGCATCCTTGTGGACTACATTGCCGTCGGCCTGAAGTTGTTCAATGTTCAATGTTCCATCTTCAATATCCGCTACGTAGTACTTCAGATGGAACAGATGACTCTGCTCCTCGCGGTAGATGACCTCCTCTGTGGAAAGGGCAGTGAGAGCCTTGGGATCCCAGTTCACCATACGGAGTCCACGATAGATGAGACCTTTGTTATAGAGGTCGACGAACACCTTGATGACACTCTGAGAGCGTTTCTCGTCCATCGTGAAGGCTGTCCGATCCCAGTCACAACTGGCACCCAGACGGCGGAGTTGTTTCAGGATGATGCCCCCATGCTCATGGGTCCAGTCCCAGGCATGCTCAAGGAACTGCTCACGGGTGAGATCGTGCTTCTTGATACCCTGTTCTGCAAGTTTCTTCACCACCTTGGCCTCTGTGGCTATCGAGGCGTGGTCAGTGCCAGGAACCCAAAGGGCGTTCTTTCCCTCCATACGGGCACGGCGCACCAGGATGTCCTGAATCGTATTGTTGAGCATATGGCCCATATGGAGCACACCGGTCACATTGGGCGGTGGGATGACTATCGTATAGGGTTCACGTCCGTCGGGTTTGCTGGCGAAGAGTTTGTGGTCGAGCCAGTACTGATACCATTTCGATTCGACCTCTTTTGGGTCGTATTTACTTGCAAGTTCCATGCTTAATATTTAATTATTTTCAAAAATCGCTGCAAAATTACTAAAAATCCACCAAAAAGTATTATCTTTGCCCCAATAATTTAGTTTTTATGCATACAAAAGAAGAAAAAATGCGGGCTTTCGGACGGTTTCTTGACGTATTGGATGCGTTAAGGGCCAATTGTCCGTGGGACAAGAAACAGACCAATGAGAGCCTGCGACCCAATACCATCGAGGAGACCTATGAACTCTGCGATGCCCTGATCAAGAACGATATCCATGACATCTGCAAGGAACTGGGGGATGTGCTTCTGCACATCTGTTTCTATGCGAAGATCGCTGAGGAGAAAGGACAGTTTGACATGGCCGATGTGTGTGATGCTCTGACCCGGAAGATGATCACCCGTCATCCTCATGTCTATCATCCTTCTCAGATTGAGGCCGAAGACCCGAAACCGCTGCCTTTCGTGCCTACGGAAGAAAATAGTCCAAGGAATCAGGGAATCAAGGAATTAGATTCCGAAGAGAAAAATCCTATATTCCAAGATTCCTTAGACAGTCAAAACCTTTCCGTGGGACAGGTTCTGCAGAACTGGGAACAGATCAAACTGAAGGAAAAGGACGGCAATGAGCGTGTCTTATCGGGCGTTCCTGCGGCTTTGCCCAGTGTCATCAAGGCCTACCGGATCCAGGATAAGGCCAGGAACGTCGGTTTTGACTGGGAGAAGCGTGAGGATGTCTGGCAGAAGGTGCGTGAGGAACTGGACGAACTCGAGGTGGAGTTGGGCAAAGACGACAAAGAACGATCTACAGAAGAACTGGGTGATTTTCTTTTCTCTGTTATCAACGCCTCGCGGCTCTATAAACTGAATCCGGATAATGCCTTGGAAATGACGAACCGGAAGTTTATTGAGCGGTTTAACTATATCGAGGCACACAGCATCAAGATTGGTAAACCCCTGACAGAGATGAGCCTCGACGAGATGGAATCCTTGTGGCAAGAAGCAAAAATGTTTAAAAATTAAATGATATGAAAAGACTGTTTTTTCTGAGTGTGGCATCGGCCACTATGATGTTGCTGAGTTGTGGAGGTAATAAACAACAAGCACAGGGAGAGGAGACTCCTGAGACTACGGAGAAGGAAAACGTGATTTTGAGAGACCGGACCATCTATGGCATCTGTACTGACGGAACGGCAATGAACACGTTGGAAATGACTACCGACAACGGGGATACCCTGACGCTGAGTCTGACCAAAGCCCAGGAGGATGGTAAAGTGTTTGGTGGCCTTCAGGTAACAGACCGTGTGGCTGTGGTTGCCGACTCTGCCAGACAGAATGCCCTGCTGGTGATCAATCTGAACACACTGATGGGTGACTGGGTGATGCCAGACCCCATCGACGGTAGTGCAGAGATTGGCATCCGCATCAAAGAGGGTGGAGTGGCAGAGAGCATCGACCAGTCGGTGATCGTCTATCGCACCTGGAAGATCTTTAATGGTGAACTGGAGATAGAACTCATGCGTGAAGGCGGTGGCGACGAGGAGGAGTTGAACCGCTATGAGATACTCACTCTTAGTGCAGACACGTTGGCTTACAGGACGTTGGGTAAGCCCCGTGACGAGACAGAGACCTTCGAGTACAGCCGTTGGAAGCCCAAGCCCAAGGTCGATCTGCACGGACTGGAACTGGAAGAGACCAGCGACGAGTTCAATAAGATCTAAAATAGGAGTGGAGCCTTTCAGGATATATATCTTAGGGTGTGGGAGTGCACTTCCAACCCTTCGTCATAATGCTTCTTCGCAGTTGGTGGAGGTGAGGGAGAGACTGTTGATGCTTGATTGTGCGGAAGGGACACAGACCCAGATGCGGAAGAGTCATCTGCACTTTGCCAAACTTAGTCGCGTATTCATCTCCCATCTGCATGGTGACCATTGTTTTGGTTTGATAGGCATGATTTCCACATTTGGTCTGTTAGGGCGGACAGCCCCTCTGCATGTCCATGCTCCCGAAGCCTTGGGACCTATGTTGCACGACCAGATTGCCTTCTTCACCCACGATCTGGGTTATGAGGTGGTGTTCCATGCCGTAGATACCTCACGGCATGCAGTCGTCTATGAAGATAACAGTATCACCGTGGAGTCCATCCCCCTTGAACATCGTATGCCTACCTGCGGCTACCTCATCCGTGAGAAGCCCCAGTTGCCCCATATCCGTCCAGAGATGTTGGAGGCCTATGGCATCCCTCGTAGTCAGATCAATAACATCAAGATGGGAGCAGACTGGACCACGACGGAGGGAGATGTCATCCCCAATGCCCGTCTGGTCACTCCTGCCGATCCCCCCCGAAGTTATGCCTACTGCAGTGACACCCGTTATATGCCAACACTGCACGAGCAAGTAAAAGGTGTGAATACGCTGTATCACGAGAGTACCTATGGCGAAGACAAGATCCAGTCGGCAGAGAAATATTGTCACTCAACCGCCCGACAGGCTGCGATGGTAGCCAGGGATGCTGGTGTGGGACAGTTGCTCTTGGGGCATTACAGTTCGCGCTATGAGGACGAGAACGTACTGTTGGAAGAGGCTAAGGTTGTATTTGAAAACACGCGTCTGACGAATGAAATGGACATCATCAACGTGTAATACCCCTTCTTTTGAGATTAAAATTGCATTTTCCGTCGAAAAAGTTTTGATAATTCAGGGAAAATAACTATCTTTGCACCAAACTATAGTTAAATGCGTATGATAAAACGTTTACTTATCCTTACCTTCTCTCTGGCCGCACTATGGTTGGTGCCTGTGACCGCCAGCGCTGCTCCTGCCTATTTTGCCGGGGTGATGGAACTGTCAGATGAGCAGGAGGTGGACGTGGTCTACAGTGAGGGCATCCTGACCGTTTCTGGTGCAGAAGGACAGGTACTTCAGATTGTTACCGTCACAGGCAATGTCGTGATGCACAAGCGGATAGACAGTCCAGAGCAGAAGATCGAACTTAATATTCCGAAGGGTTGCTACATCGTCAAGGTTGGCAAGGTAGTACGCAGGGTTTACGTCCGTTAGCCACGAGTCTTGCGGCAGTCCTTGTGCTCCTGGCTTCCTGTACCAATGGAAACCGTGGGTATGATGAGGCTGACCATTCCGCCTTTGGAACATTTGTACATGCGTTGGATACCACTGAACAAGTGAAGTATCTGACGCATTTATTAGATGCCGACACCTCTAAATGGGAGGTGGACAAAGCCGTACACCAGTTTTATGCCGATGACACTCACGCCTCTGTTTGGTACACCAGGGAAGGGGTGTCTGGGGATGCTGATGTGCTCTTGGCTCATCTGCAACGGGAGTTGCCCAGTCACGGCTTGAATCCGAACGCTTTTTACTTGCCAGAGATTGAGTCAGACCTCAAGATCGTGCATCAACTCTCTTTTGACTCTGTCGGACAGAGTATCAACGAGGTGTTGCCCCGTCTGGAGTATCATCTGACGAAGGCCTATCTGCGTTATACTGTCGGGCAACGCTATGGATTCATAAGACCAGACCGGGTATTCAACCATTTGGACACCAAACCCGACACAGGAGGCAATGCCACCCTCTTTGACTATGAGGTGGCAGCACCAGACTATGAAGAATCCCTTCGGCAGTTGTCGGAATCAGAGAGGATGAAGTACCTGCAGACCTCAGCACCAGACAACAGGCTCTATAAGACTTTACAGGCACAACTTGAACAGACAACAGACAGTGCAAAGCGTTCTACCATTCTTATAAACATGGAACGCTCCCGTTGGCAGGTCACCAGGCCGGAAGGCAGGACCCATCAGGTGGTGGTGAATATCCCCGCCCAACAGTTATGGGCCATCTGTCCTGACAGTGTGTTGCCTATGAAAATCTGTTGTGGTGCAGTGCCTACGAAGACCCCGTTATTGAACAGTGAGATTACTCACATGCAGGTGAATCCAGACTGGATTATCCCATTGTCGATCGTGAAGGGCGAGGTGGCTGTGCATGGCGGCGACTCGGTTTATTTCGCCAAGCGTCGATATTATATCGTGGACCGCCAGAAGGGTGACACCCTCGATCCCCAAAAAGTTTCCAGTAGTCAACTGACTGGAGGTGGACTGCGTGTCGGCCAGAAGGGTGGGGCCGGTAACTCACTTGGTCGCATCGTCTTTCGGTTTGCCAATAACTTCGGTGTCTATCTGCATGATACCAACAACCGAGGTGCCTTTAAACGGGAAAGGAGAACACTCTCGCATGGTTGTGTGAGAGTTGAGAAACCGTTCGAACTGGCTTGTTTCCTGTTGCAGGGTGCAGACGAGTGGACCCTTGACAAGATTCGTCTCTCGATGGATATGAAACCAGAGACGGACAGAGGACTCGAGTATCTGGAGGAACACGCAGAGGACCCCAGGCCTCTGAAGGCTATTGTTTATCGGGATATTAACCCTCGCGTACCCGTGTACATTATTTATTATACTGTCTATCCTAATCCTGAGACTGGTGAGTTGGAATTCTGGCCAGACCTCTATGGTTACGACCAGGTTGTTCGAAGGAAGATGAAACCATTCTTGTCGCTGTAATCACGATGGAGAAATTCGAAGACCAACAGATCCGGCAGATGCTATTAGACCCCAAGACCCAACGTCAAGGGTTTGAGGCCTGTGTCCGACAGTATAGCGAGCAACTCTACTGGCAGGTCAGAAAGATCGTACTCACTCATGATGATGCGGACGATGTGGTACAGAATACGTTTCTGAAAGCCTGGAACGCTCTCGATAACTTTGGAGGAGATTCGAAGGTCATCACGTGGCTCTCACGTATTGCCATCAACGAGGCACTCGACCTGTTGCGGAAAAACAAACTTCGTTTGACTGTCAGTGACGAATTACCCTCAGTAGCAAGTTCTCTGTTGGCCGATCCCTATTTTGATGGTTCAGAGACAGAGGCGTTGTTGCAAGAGGCTGTTTCACAACTGCCTGACGTTCAGCGCACTGTGTTCCAATTGCGTTACTACGATGAACTGAAATATGGAGATATCAGCCGCCTGCTTGGTACCTCTGAGGGAGCGCTGAAGGCATCTTATCACATTGCCGTGAAGAAAATCTCTGATTTTTTTAAGGCTAGGGATTAAACTATTTGAATGATTATACGTCAAACATACGATGGAAGAAGAAAAGTACATAGAAGAACTGGTAGGAAAAAGGAATCCATTTAAGGTTCCTGAAGGCTATTTCGAGCAGTTGACCGATCAGGTGATGCAGTCGCTGCCTGAGCGTCGTCCCCGTGCCAAGAGCATATGGATGCGTCCTGTGTTCTATGCTGCAGCCAGTGTGTGTGCCCTGTTTGTGTGCGCTGCTGTCTGGTTGTCGTGGCCCGAGTCTTCACAACAGAAGCAGGTGGCTGAGGTCGTGCAGAAGCAGCAGGTCCAGCAGCCTGATGATGCCTTTTTCGATGCGGCCGCCGACTATATGATGCTTGACAATCAGGACATATATGCATGTCTGTCAGAGTATTAAAAGGTGAAAAGGTAAAAAGTGAAAGGGTGAAGAGTGATATGAAGAAAATCCTTGTCTGCATGATGATCCTCTTGGTTGGTTTTTCTGTCTGTCAGGCAGATGAACCCCAGAAGTTCTCGCCGGAGAAGTTCCAGGCTGAGATGGAGCAGTTTATCACTAAGGAGGCTGGTCTTAGTGCCGATGAGAGTGCCAAGTTCTTCCCTCTCTTTCGTGAGATGCAGCAGAAGCAGCGTGCTGTATTCGGAAAAATGCGTCAGGAAGGTCGTGTTAAGCCTACCGATGATGCCAGTTGCAAGAGGCTTGTTCAGAAGCGTGATGAGGTAGAACTGGAACTGAAGAAGATCCAGCAGACTTATCACAATAAGTTCTTCACCGTCCTTTCAGCCTCCAAGGTCTTCGATGTCCTTCGTGCCGAGGAGCGTTTCCATCGTCAGGCCTTCCGGAATATGGGGCAGGGCTTCCGTCAGAACCATCCCCGCCAGAAATAACACTTTACTCCAACTTTGAGCCCTCAATCAGTTTGGGGCATAGGGACGACAGGCCACACTTCTCACAGTGTGGCTTTCGTGAGGTGCAGACATATCGTCCGTGAAGCAGCAGCCAGTGGTGGGCACGTGGAATATCCTCGGCAGGGATATGGCGCGTCAGGGCAAGTTCCACTTTATAGGGCGTGTTGTCTCGTTTCGACACAAGACCTAATCGGTGGGCCACGCGATACACATGGGTGTCAACAGCCAATGTCGATTTCCCGAAAGCCACACTCTGAATCACATTCGCTGTCTTGCGTCCCACACCAGGCAAGTCGAGTAGGGCATTCATGTCTGAGGGCACCTCGCCCTCATGATTTTCTACAAGTGCCCTCGCCATCTTCACCAGATGGTCAGCCTTAGCGTTAGGGTAGGAGACGCTGCTGATGTATTCCAATACCTCTTCGGGTCCTGCCTTTGCCATCGTCTTGGCATCAGGATAATGTCGGAACAGTTCTGGTGTCACCTGATTGATGCGCTTGTCAGTACATTGGGCACTGAGTATCACTGCCACCAACAACTGAAACACACTGCCGAACTCTAATTCCGTATTCACCTCAGGCATCTGCTCCCTGAAGTGCGTTAAAATCCGCTCGTATCGTTCTTCCTTTCTCATATCTTGGTGAAAATATGTTGCAAAGATACAAGAAAAAGGGAAAAGTGAAGAGTGAAAAGTGAAAAATTTGTTGCCGCCAGACATTTATTGATAATTTATTCGTAACTTTGCCGAGAATATTCATCAATTATCTAAAACTAACGTATGATAAAACAATTGTTTCTGTCATTGGCCTGTATGGCTGTGACGGCGGGTCATGCCCAGAAGACACCCGTGTGGCAGGATCCGCAAGTGAACCAAGTGAACCGTGAGGCGCGCCACGCCCACTTCTTCGCCTTTGAGAATCAAGACCTTGCCCAGAAAGGTGACAAGGCGAAGTCTGCCCGTTTCCTCTCGATGGAGGGCATGTGGAAATTCAATTTCGTGAAAGACCATCAGAACGCCCCTGAGGGCTTCTTTGCGCTGAAGTATGACGACTCACAATGGGTGGACTTCCCCGTGCCTGGCCTCTTCGAACTGAATGGCTATGGCGACAAGATCTACAAGAACATTGGCTATGCCTGGGGAACGACCTTCAAGAGCAATCCCCCGTATATCGGCGAGACGAACAACTACACCGGTTCCTACCGCCGTACCTTCGAACTGCCTGCAGACTGGAACGGTCAGGAGGTGTTCTTCCACGTTGGTTCTGCCACGAGCAACCTCACGCTCTGGGTGAACGGCAAATACGTGGGCTACTCCGAGGACTCGAAGGTGGCTGCTGAGTTTAACATCACGAAATACCTGAAGAAAGGTCAGAACCTCATCGCCATGCAGATCATGCGCTGGTGCGACGGTTCCTATCTCGAGGATCAGGACTTCTGGCGCTTCACAGGCATTGCCCGAGAGGTGTATCTCTATGCCACGCCGAAGGTGCACATCCAGGACTTCTTCATACGTCAGGACTGTCAGGACGGCAACGGCCTGCTCGATGTCGACGTGAAGGTGGCTGGTAAGGCTCAGGTGGAGGCTAGACTTTACGATGCCGCCGGCAATCAGGTCGGCGACCATATCACGGCGGCAGCAAATTCTTCACTCTTCACTCTTCACTCTTCACTTCCAAACGTCAAAGCATGGACAGCCGAGACGCCCAATCTGTACACCCTCATCATGACCTTGAAGCAGGGCGACAAGGTGCTGGAGGTCATTCCCCAGCGCATCGGCTTCCGTCATATCGAGATCAAGGGTGGTCAGTTGCTCGTCAACGGACAGCCTATCTTAATCAAAGGTGCCGACCGTCATGAACTTGATCCCGATGGTGGTTATATCGTCTCTGTGGAGCGCATGATTCAGGATATCAAGATCATGAAGTATCTGAATATCAATGCTGTACGCACCTGCCACTATCCCGATGATCCCCGTTGGTATGACCTCTGCGACGAGTATGGCATCTACCTCACGGCTGAGTCGAACCTCGAGAGCCATGGTATGGGCTATGGCGAAGGAACGCTGGCCAAGTGCCAGGACTACGAACTGGCTCACTTGGAGCGCCAGTATGGCAATGTGCAATCATTCAAGAACCACCCCTCCATCATCGTCTGGTCGTTGGGTAATGAGGCTGGCTATGGTCCCAACTTTGAGAAGGCCTATGACTGGATTAAGTCTTACGACCAGAGCCGTCCTGTGCAGTATGAACAGGCTCGCCACGATGGGAAGACTGATATCTTCTGTCCGATGTATATGGGCTATGAGGACTGTGAGAAATATGCCCAGACCGACAATCCCCGTCCGCTGATCCAGTGTGAGTATGCCCACGCCATGGGTAACTCCATCGGCGGTTTCAAGGAGTATTGGGACATCATCCGCAAGTATCCGAAGTATCAGGGTGGCTATATCTGGGATTTCGTCGATCAGGGCCTGCGCGACAAGAGCAAGATTACGGGCAGGGAAATCTTTACCTATGGTGGCGACTATGGCCGCTATCCCGCTTCAGACAACAACTTCAACTGCAACGGCATCATTGCTCCAGACCGTCGTCTGAATCCCCATGCCTATGAGGTGCGCTACTATTATCAGAATGTGTGGATTACGGACAAGGGCCTGAAAGACGGCAAGATTGAGATCTACAACGAGAACTTCTTCAAGACCCTCGACGACCTCGAACTCGAGTGGTTCGTCGGCGGTGCCTCTGGCTCGCATCATCATGACAATCCCGGCCGTCCTGAGGGCATGACCTTCGGACATGGCGGCACCATCGCTGTCAACGGCATCGCTCCTCAGGAGCGTAAGGTCATCACCATCGAGGCCATGAAGCAGGTCATCGAGCGTGTCCTTGGCCATCACGGCGATCAGGAGATCTTCGTCATCTTCCAGTTCAAGTCCCGTGAGGCCCAGCCCCTCATTGACAAGGGCCAGATCGTCGCTCGTCAGCAGTTCGTGCTCACCCCCTACCAGTTCCCAAATCTCTCTACGGCGGCAGCAAATTCTTCACTCTTCACTCTTCACTCTTCACTTAAAACAGAAGAGACTGAGAGCTACGTGAAGTTCGATGCTGCTGGTACCACGCTGACCGTTGGCAAGTGGAGCGGTTGGATTGACTACCTCGATGTCGACGGCCAGCCGATGCTCATCGACCGCGAGTCTCTGACTCCCGAGTTCTGGCGGGCGCCGACGGACAATGACTATGGTGCCTGGTTGCAGCGCCGTTTCGAGGTGTGGAAGACCCCGCAGATGAAACTGAAGGACTGCCAGGTAGGCGACAATCGTGTCGTGGCACAGTTCGAGATGCCTGATGTTCAGGCTACGCTGACCATGACCTATACGCTCCAGCCGAACGGCGAGGTGGTGGTCAACGAGCACTTCGTGCCCAATCCCCCGAAGGAAGGAAAGGATGCTGTCAAGATACCGCCTATGTTCCGTTATGGCATGCAACTGCAGATGCCGGATGAGTATGACCAGGTGAAGTATTATGGCCGTGGACCTGTGGAGAACTACTGTGACCGTAACTCCAGCGAGTTCATCGGTGTCTATAGTAATAAGGTGGCCGACGAGTACTACCCCTATGTCCGTCCGCAGGAGTCGGGCAACCACACCGATGTGCGCTGGTTCCGCGTGCTGAATGCAAAGGGTAGGGGACTGGAGTTCTGCTCCGATGCTCCGATGGAGGCCAGCGCCCTGCGTTTCCTGACAGAGGATCTCGACGACGGGGTGGTCAAGGACAAGAAGATCGGGCGTCACTCAGGTGACCTCATTGAGCGTCCGCTGACACAGGTTCACATCCAGCAGCGGCAGATGGGCCTCGGCTGTGTGAACTCCTGGGGAGCCTGGCCACGGCAGGAGTACCTCGTCAATCCTGAGGAGCGCAACTTCACTTTCGTCATCCGACCCCTGCGAGCAGAATAGTGTTTTGGTCCCGCAGAAATAAAAGAAATAAAGGAAAGTGCCTTCGGCACGGCTGCGTGTAGATGAGCGGAGCGTAAAATTTCCTTTATTTCTTTTATTTCTGCGGGACCTTGATTCATTACATTTTGACATGATTTTGCTTGACTTTAGTCAAAATCGTCACCCTAAACGGCCTTTTTATATATTTTTTGCCAAAAAGAGTTGGTGCGTGTCTGAATAATTGCTAACTTTGCACCCGGAAAATAAGAATGCTATCAAGCAAATCAAAGATTGTGATAACGATATATAAGAAGATGAAAGAGATGAAGACACTGAAGAAGTTTTTGTTCATGAGCATGATGATGCTTGTGAGTGCTACGGCTATGTATGCAGAAGAGAGCAATGTCACCAGTGAGGTTGACACGACCTATATCAAACTCGATGAGAACATGGAGCCCATCAACTACGTGAACTCCACCAAGGAGGAACTTGAGGCTGCCGTGGGTGAACTGGAGACCATCCTGGAGACGGAAGAATTCCAACTCTATGCTGCAGGTGACTATACTTACAAGATCGAGAACGGTGTGGTGACCTCGATGGCCATCCAGATTGCCGACGACAACAACGACAAGGTCGTCTACAATAAGATACTGAACGCCCTCGCCAAGAGCAACTCCATCAAGGACACGCACAACACGGGCGGCAACTACTACCAGTACGCCAACTTCCAGGTGCAGTTCGACGATTTCGAGGGCTATGAGAAGTTGACCTTCTCTGCCATCACTGAGGAGTAATATTATTATTTTTATTATTCCGTTTCGCAGTTTTCCCACAACAATAAACATACTTATGGTTCGTTTGGTGCGGGAGAGATACAACATAGTCGCATCTGTCCTTGTGATGCTTTTGGTAGCGCTGCTGTCTGGTTGTGACAGCGGGGGAGGGAAGACTACATCTCCCGAAGCGCTCCAGATGATCACTGAGGTTAATCAGCAGAAAGACTTCAACCGCATGTTGTCGTTGGCCGACAGTCTGGAGAAGGCCGGCGCCATGAGCGAGAGCGACAGTTACTACTGGCAGGGCTTTGCCAATTACCGTCTGATGCAGCGACGTACGGCGGAGTTCTACTGGAAGGAATCGCTGAATGCTACGGCGAACCTGACGGATAGGGCCAGTCTCGCCACATACGCCAGGTCGGCGAGTTATCTGACGGGCTTGTATGTCCGCTATCTCAACTTTACCAGTGCCACGAAGATTGTGAAGTCTGCCCTGGAGCATCTGGACAGGAATCATTTCACTTCCTCGAGCGACTATACCAATCTGCTCATCTTTGCCGGCTGCTGTCAGGCCCATTACAATGTCAATGACTCTGTGGTCAACACGCATTTTGAGCGTGCCTACCATCTGCACAAGGACCATATCCGGGCCAACCCCTCCAAAGAGACCTATCGCGACGCCGTGGTGGGATTCATCAATATCGCCTACGGCTGGCTCAGCGAGAAGCGATACGCCCAGGGCCTTGTCTGGACGGAGCGCTTTGGCATGCTGATAGAAGACTATAAGCAGCGGTTTGATGGCGACGAGGCCTATATCGACAAACAGTGGGCGCGATACAAGATCTTCTCGGCCATCGGCTTGGATGGCATTGGGAAGATGGATGAGGCTGCTGAGGCTTTTGCCGCTTATCAGCAGACCCGTTTCGCCGAAACCCTTGAAGGACAACTTGATGCTGCCGACTATCTGGCCATGTCGGGCCATTGGAAGGAGGCTGCCGACAAGTTCCTGAACCTTGACAAGGTCTTTTCCAGCGAGCAGGTCGGCTTCTCTCTGGAAGATATCCAGCGATATCTGTTGAAGAAATACGAGGCCAATGCCATGTCCGGCCGCAAAGACTCGGCCCTTGCCGTTGCCGCCCAGATATGCGAGCGCCTCGACTCGGCCATCATCAAATCGCAATGGGACGACGGCGAGGAAAAGGAGACGATACACCAGAAGGAAGAGCAGATACTGCAGCAGCAGGGGCGGTTGATGAGGGCACGAGTGCTGGCACTCATCGTGACCGTCATTGTACTTACCTTGTTCTTCATCATCTTCACCATCATCCGCCACCGCTCAGCCCGGCGTCTGGCTGAGATGCGTGCCGCCAAGGAGCGCATGGAGAGCGAACTGCGCATTGCCAGCGACATACAGATGTCGATGCTGCCTCGGGTATTCCCCGAGGTGGAAGGACTGGACATGTATGCTTCGATGGATCCTGCCAGGGAGGTAGGCGGCGACCTGTACAGTTTCCTGCAGAAAGAGGATGAACTCTACTTCTGTATTGGCGACGTCAGTGGCAAGGGCGTGCCGGCCTCGCTCTTTATGGCCCAGGTCACACGTCTGTTCCACAGCATGGCCTCTTACGGCATGGGTCCTGCCGAGATCCTACCCGCATGAATGCCGAACTGGTTGAGGATAACGAGCAGAGCATGTTCGTCACCATGTTCATCTGCCGGCTCAATCTGAAACTCAATTTGCTCGAATACTGTAATGCTGGCCATAACCCTCCTGCATTAGGCAATGTCGACGGACAGTTCTCATTCCTCGACATGTTGCCCAATGCCCCCATCGGACTATGGCCCGGACTGCAGTATAAAGGCGAGTCCATCGAGTTCTTCAAAGACCGTATGCTGCTGATCTACACAGACGGACTCAACGAGGCCGAGAACCCTCAGCAGGATCAGTTCGGCGAGCAGCGTATCATCGACATCCTTTCGTCCATGAACTTGAGTAAGGCCCAGGACATTGTCGAGAAACTGAGAAGCGAGGTGAACAACTTCCGCAATGGTGCCGAACCCAACGACGACCTGACGATGCTATGCCTGAAATATCATTATGAGCCGGAAGCCTAACTCGCTTTTTTTTCTGAGAAGTGAAAACAGGCCTACATTCCTACATTTTCCGCCTAATCTTCTGATATTCAGAAGGTAAGACTATGTATGGTGCCTACATGGAAATCATCAACCCTACATAGACAGGGCATTTTTACCATTGATTTGACCGTTTCAGTAGTGTTTGAAACAGAGTGTTTCATGCTTGTTCCGACAATGGAAACACTGTGTTTCCCTAAGAGAAACAGAGTGTTTCCATAGGAGAAACACAGTGTTTCAGTCGGAGGAACAGAGATGGAATACCCTCATATACAGAGTTTTAAGTATCAATATTGGTGTAAAGAAGTCAAATTTTCTGCATTTTATGTAGGGTTGTCTCCTGGAATGTAGGCACCCTACATAGGCTAATATACTATATATCAGATGTTTACAAGCAAAATGTAGGAATGTAGGGTGTTTTCGTTATTTAGCACGCATCATCATGGGTGAGTAGTTCGGCGTCGGAATAAAAAAGAAGGTTACAATGCGATTTGTAACCTTCTTTTTTTATGACGTTTGCTGTTTAGCGGGCCTGTACGTATTTGTGGAGAGTCTTGCGGACGGCTCCCGGGCCGGCGTAGAGTTCCTTCACGTAGCCTTCGATCTGTTCGCCTAGGCCAGCCTCGTAGAGGTCGAGGCCGAAGACATCCTTGCGGCTATAGAGTTTCTTCAGCGGACTCCAGTCCTGATCGGGCTTGCCAATCTCCAGCGGAGCGACGATGGCCTGCAGTTCCTCGAGCATGGGATCGGGAGAACAGTCGAAGGGGGTGCCGTCGTCCTTGATTCCCTTCAGGTAACGGGCGTAGCCAGCCAGCGTGAGGGGGATGAGCACGAGGTTCGACTTGTCGAGACCACGGGCGATGTATTTCTTCAACGTCTCACCGAAGCGGATGGGCAGTTTCTGCGAGGTGTCCATGGCGATACGCTGGGGCGCATCAGGCATGAAGGGGTTCGGCAGACGACGGTTGATGACGGCACCGATGAACTCGTAGGGGTTCAGCACACCTGGATCGGTGACCACAGGCATGGCCTCTATATAGCCGATCTTCTGGATGAAGGGACGCAGGTCCTCGTCGGCCATCTCGGCAGATATGAGCGTGTAGCCCAGCATACAGCCGTAGATACTCATGGCTGTGTGGAGGGGATTCAGACAGGTGGTCACCTTCATCGTCTCCACCTTATCCACCGTCTCACGGGTGGTGTAGAGGGCACCGCCGAGGTCGAGTGGGGGACGGCCGTTGGTGTAGTTGTCCTCGATGACGAGATACTGCACTTCCTCGGCATTCACGAAGGGAGCCGTGAAGGTGTGCTTCTCGGTCTCGATATAGTCGTTGTCCTCAAAGCCGTCGGCGGCGAGCATCTCCTTCACCTTCTCATGCGGACGGGGGGTGATCTTGTCGATCATCGACCAGGGGAAGGTGATGTGCGCCTCGTCCTTCAGATAGTCGAGGAAGTCTTCTGGCACAAGGCCGTCGGCAGCCCACTTCTCGGCGTAGGCCATGATGCCGGCCTTCACCTTGTCGCCGTTGTGCGAGCAGTTGTCCATCGACTGGATGGTGAGGGGCCGCTGTCCTGCCTGCCAGCGCTCATAGAGCAGGGCGCAGACCTTACCCATGGCGAAGACGGGCTTCAGGCCACGCGCCAGGTCGGCATCGTTGAAGGTGTAACCCTTCTCGGTGATGGTGAACGAGATCATCTGGAGCGATGGGTTGCGGAAGATCTCGACGAGGCGCTGCCAGTCGGGGAACTGCGGATCGGCCTTCAGGGCCTCGGTGACGCTGGCGATGACCTTCTTCTCGATGGAGCCGTCAGAACAGAGGTTCACACAGAGTGAGAGGTTGTTATAAGGGGCGTATGCCTTGTCGATGACCTCGAAGTCGAAGGTCTCTGCGACGATGACGCCACGATCGTATTTGCCCGTGTTCAGGGCGTCGTTGAGGATGGCGGCAGGGAAGGCACGGAAGATGTTTCCACCGCCGAAGTGTACCCATGTGGGTTGCTTGGCGGTCTTCTCACGGAGGGCCTTGATGTCGAACTTGGGGAGTTGATAGCCTTTGGCTTCCCACTCTGCGGCGTTGTAGTTGCCGCTAAAAATATCATTCAGTTTCATATGTCTTAAATTCTAAAGTCTTAATCAACACGAATTACCACGAATTAATCATTAATTCCATACGGGGCAAAAATATATGATAAATTACATGGTAATTATATGTTAAAGATTGAGATGGATTTGTTTCACACATGCGATAGTTGTATACTCAACTAATCAAAGAATCCGGGTTGTTTGTATTCGATGCCGAGTTCGCGGTCGACGGTGGCGAGGATGCCCTGCACCTGTCCGAGGGCGAACATACGGCCCAGGAGGGTGTAGCCGGCATTATGACCGTGGGATGACTCGTCGAAGATGCCGCCAGGCTGGTCGGTGAAGGTCATACCGTGGTCGACACGCATGGGGAGTTCGGGGTTTTCCTTCTCGAAGATACGGCAGAGTTCGATGAGGTCTGCCCGACCACCGAGGTGGGAGGCCTCCGTGAAGTCGCCGTTGGGGAAGATGTGGCAGGAGCGCAGATGGACGAAGTGGGTGCGCGAGGCGAACTTCTTGGCCAGATCGACCACGTTGTTATAGGCACCTGCGGAGAGGCTGCCAGCACAGAAGGTCAAGCCGTTGTGCTTGTTGGGCACAGCATCGAGGAACCACTGGATATCCTCCTCCGTACGGACGATACGCGGCAGGCCGAGGATCTCGATGGGGGGATCGTCAGGATGGACGCACATGTTCATGCCATACTCCTCGCATGTCGGCATGATGGCCTCGAGGAAGTACTTCATGTTGGCTCGCAACTGCGCCTTGTCGATGCCCTTATAGAGATCGAGGAACTCGCGGAACTTCTGCACGGGCGCCTCATCGTTCTCGCTGAAGTTGCCAGAGACGAAGCCCTGCGTCTTGATGATGATGGTCTCCACGAGCTGGTGATCCTTCTCGGGCGTCATCGTCTTGGCCAGTTCGTCGCACTCTGCCAACACGTTACGTCCTTCGCCCCAGCCCTCAGGGAACTGGAACTTGGCCCACTCCTCACGGGCACCAGGACGCTTCAGGATATAGATGTCGAAGTAGGCGAACTCGGCATAGTTGAAGTAGAGGTTCGTGGCACCGTTGGGATTGTCGTGCTGCAGGTCTGTACGTGCCCAGTCCAATACTGGCATGAAATTGTAGCAGATGCAGTGGATGCCCTCGGCCGAGAGGTTGCGCAGCGACTCTTTGTAGACCTCGATCTGAAGGTCGCGGTCAGGACCGCCATACTTGATGGTCTCCACCACAGGCAGCGACTCAACGACACTCCAGAGCATGCCGTAACTCTCAATATACTCGCGCAGGTCGCGGATCTTCTCTCGGGTCCACACCTCGCCTAAAGGTACGTCGTGAAGGGCTGTGACGATGCCCTCAACTCCAATTTGTCTTAGTTGGGCAAGAGTAATCTTGTCTTTCTTGCCAAACCATCTCCATGTTCTTTCCATAATGATTATTTTTTAGAATGAGTTTGTTTTTTTGTCTTATCGGTAGGCTTGCCAACGATCAGGCTGCGGAAGTCAATACGCTTCTTTCCTTGTGGTCGGACCAGATCCTGAACGGTCTTAGGACGGCTCTCATTGCCATAGCGGTCGGTGGCAGTCACGGCATAGTAGAGCGCATGACCCTGATGGGGCACGGTGAGTTGCTGATACTGGTGTCGGCAGGCGATGAGGTTACGAGGATCCTCCGTGTCGACGGGCCAAGTGTCGGAGGCATATATATTATATAATAGGTAATTGGCTCCGGAGAGGTCTCTGGCTCCATACCAGATGAGACGGTCGCTGGTCTTTCCGCGGTCTATCTGCAGAAGCGTGACAGGGGTAGGAGGCTGTTTCCCCATCCAGCGCATCGGAGGGATGAGGGCTGGGGTCCGGTTGAAATCCTTCGTGAAGGTGTAGATGCCCTTGATGTTGTCTGTCAGGAACTTCGAGCGGAAGAAGGTGCATCCGAGGCCCTCCTGACGGAGAACGTTCATCTCGCGGCGGATGATGCTGAGGTCCCAGTTGCGCTCCGTGGGATGGAGCATGTAGATGGAGAGTCCGGGAGCCACGATCTTTCCGTAGGCGTGTTCCTTCCAGTCGGCCACGAAGGGATAGAACTGGTTGCCCTGGAAGTACATCATGGGGAAGAGTTCGTCCATGAGCCCCTCGCGCAGCCAACCCTGGGCATCCTGACAGACGGCCGTATAGGCATTCCAACCACCACTCCTGTAACGGCTCAGGTCATCGTACTTACCTATAGGCGAGCACGACACTTTTACCCAGGGCTTCTCTGACTTCACGGCTCGGTGGATCTTGCGGACGATGCTGGTGATGTTCTGCCGACCCTGTTCACGGGAATACTTGAACTTCCACGTTTCCGGATAACGGATATAGTCGAGGTGTATGCCGTCGATGTCGTAGCGGTGTGTCACCTCGCGGCAGATGCCGGCGATGTAATCACCCGTCTCGGGCAGTTCTGGGTTCATATAGTATTCCTCGCCGATCTTGACAATGCGCTTGGGATATTTCTTGCGTAGTTGCTGACAGCCGTAGTTGTTCACCTTGCCGATGGGGATGGTGACAATCCAGGCGTGACACTCCATGCCGCGTTTATGGCACTCGTTGATACAGAACTGCAGGGGGTCGTAGCCTGGAGACATGCCTGGCCTGTTGGTGAGAATGGGGTCCCAGGGCTCGATGGCCGACGGGTAGACGGTGGTGCCTCTGACACGGGTCTGGAAGAGTACGGTGTTGATGTTGGCCTTCTGATACTGGTCGAGGATGCGGATGAGGTCGCGCTGCTGTTGGGCAGGGGAGGTGGTCTTCGGCCAGTCAAGCCCCTGTAGGGTGGTGAGCCAGACGGCCCTCACCTCGTGTTTTGGCGATTGTGCCGAGACGCCCAGCGTGAGTGCAAATAGGATTAAAAAACTTATAATAGTTTTCAAAATACTCGTTTTAACTTAAATTTTGGTGCAAAGTTACTAAATTATTCACAATTATTTTGTACTTTTGCAAGCAAAAATTAATTAAAACTAGTTTAGAACATGATTTCGTTTAGTTTGAGCCTTATTGCGCTCTTTTTGGGCTACCTATTCTATGGTCGTTTTGTGGAGCGGGTGTTTGCGCCCGACAACCGTGCTACACCAGCCTTGGCGAAAGCCGACGGCATGGACTATGTCGTCCTTCCCAGTTGGAAGATTTTCATGATCCAGTTCCTGAACATCGCGGGTACTGGTCCTATCTTCGGAGCCATCATGGGTGCCAAGTTCGGCCCTGTGGCCTATCTTTGGATTGTCTTCGGCTGTATCTTCGCCGGAGCCGTGCACGACTATCTGAGCGGCATGCTCTCGATGCGTCATGGCGGGGCAGGACTGCCCGAACTGATTGGCCAGTATCTGGGTAAGACAACGAAGTCGGTGATGCTGGTGTTTACCGTTTTGCTGCTGATCATGGTGGGTACGGTGTTTGTGTATTCACCTGCAGAGATCCTGCACTCCATTAGTGGAGATACGCTGATGTGGGTAGCCATCATTTTCGTATATTACATCATCGCCACGATGCTGCCTATCGACAAGATCATCGGCAAGGTGTATCCGCTGTTCGCCTTCTCGCTGCTGTTCATGGCTGGTGCGCTGATGGTATGGCTGTTCTTGCATTGGCCCACCATTCCTGAGGTGTGGACGCATGCCTATAACATGGGTGCTGCCACCGAGCCTGATAAGTGGACGGATACCATCTTCCCCGCTTTGTTCATCACGGTGGCCTGTGGTGCCATCTCTGGTTTCCACGGCACACAGAGTCCGCTGATGGCCCGTTGCGTGAAGAGTGAGAAGATGGGTCGTCCGATCTTCTACGGAGCGATGATTACCGAGGGTGTGGTGGCGTTGATCTGGGCGTCTGTCGCTTCCTGGTTCTTCTATGGCAATCCGGCTCCCGGCTATGAACTGATAGCCAAGGCTACTGCCGGTTTCCACACGTCAGCCCCTGCTGTGGTGAATCTCGTGTGCAACGAATGGCTGGGTGTGGCAGGTGCCGTACTGGCCATGCTGGGTGTGGTGGCTGCGCCAATCACTTCTGGTGATACTGCTTTCCGCTCGGCACGTCTGATTGTGGCAGAAGGGCTGAAGTTGAGCCAGCGCCCCATTTTGAATCGTATGTATATCTGCATCCCGCTGTTCGCCTGTTCCATCGCCATGCTGATCTGGCAGGTGGAGAATCCTGACGGCTTCAACACCATCTGGCAGTACTTCGGATTCTCTAATCAGGCGATGAGCGTGTTTACGCTGTGGACGGTCACTGTCTATCTGGTGCGTCAAAAGAAGAACTACTGGATCGCGCTGATTCCTGCACTCTTCATGACGGCGGTGTGCTCCACATTCTTCTTTGTCTCGAAGCAGACGCTTCATCTGTCTGGAAATGTGGGGTATATCCTCGGAGGCGTCTGCCTCGTGGTCGCCATGGTATGGTTCTGTATTTGGTATCAGAAACAGTTGAAAGGTGAAAAGGTGAAAGAGTGAAAAGGTGAAAGTTAATATTTAAAATCAAGAATATGAAAAAACTGATGATGGCCGCCATCGGCCTGATGATGGCAGTTGGAGCGAATGCACAGTATCTGAATGACTCTCAGACTCCGTTCTATCAGGGTAAGTTCTATGTGGGTGCATCTGCCTCCAGTGCGTCACTCGCTTATAGTAAGAATACAGATTTTGCCCTCGGACTGAATGCGAAGGCCGGTTATCTGTTTATGGATAACGTGATGGCTTTGGGTGTCGTGGGGTTTGACAGTCAGAAGAACTTCGACAATATCACGATGCAGATTGGTGCAGGTGCCCGTTATTATTTCGAGCAGAATGGTATCTACCTGGGTGCCATTGCCAAGTATGCCCATTCCAAGGCTGGTGAGTCCTTTAGCGACTTCCGTCCTGAAGTTCATGCGGGTTATTGCTTCTTCTTGGGGCGTCATGTGACGATAGAGCCTGAGGTCTATTATGAGCATAGTTTCAAAAACAGCGACTATTCAGGCTTCGGCTTGCGTCTCGGCTTCGGACTCTATTATTAAATCGTAAATTGTAAATAGTAAATCTGTAAATCGTAAATCATTTTATGTTAAGCGTAGAGGAACTTGTTGACAGACTGATTGATCTGTCGTTTGCAGAAGATATAGGTGATGGCGACCATACCACCTTGTGTTGTATCCCTGAGGATGCGATGGGCAAGTCGCATCTGCTCATCAAGGAGGACGGTATCCTGGCTGGTGTGGAGATTGCCAAGGAGGTGTTCCGCCGCTTCGACCCCGAGATGCAGGTGGAGGTGCTCATGGGCGATGGCAGTCGTGTGAAGAAGGGCGACATCGCCATGATCGTCACAGGCAAGGTGCGCTCGCTGTTGCAGACGGAGCGCCTGATGCTGAACATCATGCAGCGCATGAGCGGCATTGCCACGATGACCGATAAGTATGTGCAGCGGCTAAAGGGTACTGGCACCCGAGTGCTGGATACCCGTAAGACCACTCCTGGCATGCGTATGCTGGAGAAGCAGGCCGTGAAGATCGGAGGCGGCTGTAACCATCGCATCGGACTCTTCGATATGATTCTGCTGAAGGACAACCACGTCGACTTCGCCGGAGGCATCGTGAATGCCATTGACCGCTGCCATAAGTATCTCGACGAGAAGGGCTTGAATCTGAAGATTGAGATCGAGGTGCGCTCGTTCGACGAACTGAATCAGGTGTTGGAGCATGGCGGCGTAGATCGTATCATGCTGGATAACTTCAGCGTGCCCGATACAAAGAAGGCCGTCGACCTCATTGCCCACCGTTATGAGACGGAGTCGAGTGGGGGTATTACCTTCGACACCATCCGCGACTATGCCGAACAGGGTGTCGACTTTGTCAGCGTCGGTGCCTTGACCCACTCTGTGAAGGGACTTGACATGTCGTTCAAAGCCTGCTGATTCCCGATAGAAGTACTTTTTAGACATAAGAACATAAGAAACATAAGTAATCATTTGAATATTAAGAAATAAGTAATCATTTGAATATAAGAAATAAGTAATCATTTGTATAATAAATATGTTCTTATGTTCTTATGTCTAAAAATAAATAGTTCTTTTGTTCTTGCGTCTAAAATATAGTTCTTCTGTATTAAGTTAAGTATTTTATGTCAATAAGAAAATGAGAAAAATATTCTTTGTTCTTCTGTCAGCATCTCTGTCTGTTTCGACAGCCTTTGCCTGCACGAACTTCATCGTGGGCAAGAAGGCCAGTGCCGATGGTTCGGTGTTTGTGACCTATAATGCCGACTCCTACGGAGCCTTCATGCCGCTGTATCACTATCCTGCCGCCAAGCATCAGGCAGGCGAGATGCGCAAGGTCTTCGAGTGGGACACGCACAAGTATCTGGGTGACATTCCTGAGGCCGCAGAGACCTATAATGTCATCGGCAACTCTAACGAGTGGCAGGTGACCATTGGCGAGACGACATTCGGAGGCCGTGAGGAGATGGTCGACTCGACGGGTATCATCGACTACGGTTCACTCATCTATATCGCCCTTCAGCGTTCGAAGACGGCCCGTGAGGCCCTGCTGGTGATGACCTCGCTCGTCGAGCAGTACGGCTATTGCTCTGAGGGTGAGACCTTCTCAGTGGCTGATAAGGACGAGGCGTGGATGCTGGAGATGATGGGCTGTGGCCCTGACCGCACTAAGGAGCAAGGACGCACTGTTTGGGTGGCTGTCCGCATCCCCGAGAATGCTATTGCTGCCCACGCCAACCAGAGCCGTATCACCAAGTTCCTCGACGGCCGCTATGTGCAGATCAAAGCAAAAGACCTGTTGAATCCCAAAGCCATTGCCAAGGCTTTGCGTAAATCTCAAACCTCAAATCTCAAATCTCAAACCTCAAACCTCAAACCTCAAACCCTCATGCTCTGCTCTGACAATGTCGTGAGTTATGCCCGCAAGATGGGTTGGTTCGAGGGTAAGGATGCCGACTTCTCCTATAACGCTGCCTACGCCAAGCCCGACTTCTCTGGCCGTCGTTACTGCGAGGCCCGCGTGTGGAGTTTCTTCAACCGATTTGCAGATGACTTCTCTGAGTATGTGCCCTACGCTGCCGGTATTGAGAAGGACGCCAAGGAGATGCCCCTCTGGATTATCCCCAATAAGAAAGTAACGATTCTGGATATCCGCGATGCCATGCGTGACCACTATGAGGGTACGCCTTTTGCCCTCGACCAGAAGGGCGACATCGGCGGTGGTATCTTCCAGATGCCTTACCGTCCGTCACCGCTGTCCTTCAAGGTTGACGATGTGGAATACTTTAATGAGCGCCCCATCTCCACCCAGCAGACTGCCTGGTCGTTTATCTCCCAGATGCGCTCGTCGCTGCCCCGTGAGGTGGGTGCCTGCTTCTGGTTTGGTAACGACGACGGCAATATGGTGGCCTATACGCCTATGTATTCTTGTATCACCCGTGTGCCGAAGTGCTTCTCCGGCGAGGGCGCTGACGATGTGACCTTCTCGATGGACAATGCCTTTTGGGTGTGCAACTGGGTGTCGAACATGGTCTATCCACGCTACTCCATGATGTTCCCATCATTAAAAGAAGTGCGCGACTCTTTGGATGCCTCCTATGCCCAACTCCAGCCGGAGATTGAGGCTAAGGCGCTGGCGTTGCCAACTGCTGAGGAACGCATCAAACTGCTGACGGACTACAGTTGCAAGAAGGGCGACGAGATGATCGTCCGTTGGCAGCAACTCGCCTTCTTCCTCATTGTGAAGTACAACGACATCGTCGTGAAGCCCACAGACGAACAGGGCCGATTCCTCCGCAACAAATTCGGCGGTGGTGCGAAGGTCGTGCGGCCAGGCTTTCCTGATGCCTACGCCCGTGAACTTCTGAATCAGACAGGCACCAAGTACCTCGTTCCTAAGGAAGAGAAGAAAGATTAACTTTGATGACGACAGAGATACACTCCTGCCCTGAGTTGATGGACGCCATCCAGCAGTTGGGGTTCCTGCCGCTGCTTGACAGCGGCATCAGGGGCTACTCTGCGGAAGAACTTGTCGACGACGATTGTCGCTATGTGATGCTGCCTGACGGAGGCTGGGACTGGCCGTTGTGGAAGTGGAAAGGGCCTGTGGTCACAGATGGCCATTGTGTCTATGGCAAGTTCTTCGCAGGCAAGGCGGGCTTCGTCAGTCGCGACTGGTGGCCTGACCTCTGTAACTATCGTCGCAGCAAATATCCTGCTCCACAGGAGGGTTCCATCGAGGAAGCCATCCTGCTGACATTGCAGGAGCACGGCAGTCTCATCACCCGAGAGTTGCGCGCCGCCTGCGGATTCACGGGACCCAAGATGCGCAGCCGCTTCGACAGTTACATCACCCGTCTGCAGATGGCCTGTCGCATCATCACCGAAGATTTTGTCTATCCCGTCGACAAGCACAACCGTGAATACGGCTGGGGCTGGTCGTTGCTCACCACCCCCGAACGGCTGTTGGGGCGGGAGGCCTGTCAGTGTGAGCGCACTCCACAGGAGTCCTTCGACCGTATTTTCGCCCACTTCAAGGCGCTCCTTCCCAATGCTACCGACCGCCAGATCCTCAAACTGATATAAATCATCAAGTTATGGCAAGGCCGGCAGGTGAGTGAGGTTGCAATCGAAAAAGAATCAATAGTTAAGGTATATGAACGCATTTAAAAAGAAGAGAAGATGGCATTGTCTGAGTGGGCAGGAGCCTACGGAGATGGACAAGACCATCATGTACTGGGAGAACAAGGGCAAGGAGGTTCCGACGCGTGAACTCATCAAGACGCCCGAACAGATAGAAGGCATCCGCCGGGCGGGTGTGGTGAATACGGGCGTGCTCGACGCTGTGGCTGCTGTCATCCACGAAGGGATGAACACGCTGGAGATCGACCAGATATGCCGCCAATACTGCGAGGAGCACGGCGCCATCCCTGCCTGCCTGAACTATGGCGGCGACGAGGATACGCCCCCGTTCCCGATGTCGGTCTGCACGAGTATCAACGAGGTGGTCTGTCACGGTGTGCCCAAGGAGGAGGATGTACTTGAAGAGGGCGACATCATCAATGTGGACTTCACCACCATCCTCGACGGCTACTACGCCGACGCCAGCCGTATGTTCATCATCGGCAAGACGTCGCCTGAGAAGGAACAACTGGTGCGTGTGGCCAAAGAGTGCCTGGAGATCGGTATGGAGGCCGCTAAGCCCTACGGTTTCGTGGGCGACATTGGCCATGCGATAGAGAAACATTGTAAGAAATATGGCTACGGCATCGTGCGCGACCTGGCTGGTCATGGGGTGGGGAATGCCTTCCATGAGGAGCCCGACGTGAACCACTACGGTCATCGCGGTACGGGCATGCTGCTCGTGCCGGGCATGGTGTTCACCATCGAGCCGATGATCAACATGGGCACGTGGAAGGTGTTCATCGATGCCGACGATCCCTACGGTTGGGAGGTCATCTCTGCCGACGAGAAGCCTAGCGCCCAGTGGGAGCATACGCTGCTGATGACGGAGCATGGGGTAGAAATCCTGACATATTAAATAGATTAAGGTTATGAAAAGAACGATCTTTACGGCTACGGCCCTCCTGCTGGCCATCACCCTGGTGGCACAGACACGTATCACCAAACGTGCTTATACTCCAGACCCCGCACCTGTAGTATCAGGCGACCGCCTCTATGTGTTCACAGGCCACGACCTGGATACGGCCACCTACTTCCGCATGCCAGACTGGCAGGTGTTCTCCACCACCGATATGGAGCACTGGACAGATCACGGCATCGTACTCTCCACAGCCACCTTCAAGTGGGCCAAGCAGGGCGACAATGCCTGGGCCTCGCAGGCCATCGAGCGCAACGGCAAGTGGTACTGGTATGTGGCCGCTGAAGACACCACCAAGCACCTGCACGGCATAGGCGTGGCTGTAGCAGACCGTCCTGAGGGCCCGTGGGCAGACCCCATCGGCCGTCCGCTCATCCCTGGCGACTGGGGATTTATCGACCCCACCGTGTTTATCGACGACGACGGACAGGCCTGGCTCTTCTGGGGCAATAACGGCAGCTGGTATGCCAAACTGAACGAAGACATGATCTCTATCGACACCAGTTTTGCCAAGAACGGCATCTGCGACATGCGGCCCATGCTCGACGACGAGGCGCAGTTCGGTCCCAAATGCCTGAAGATGGACTACCAACTCCATAAGCGCGTGATGAAGACCGGCTTCGAGGAAGCCCCTTGGATCTATAAGATCGGCGATACCTACTTCCTGGAGTATGCCGCTGGCGGCGTGCCTGAGCACTGGGCCTACTCGACGTCAAAGAGCATCCACGGTCCCTGGCACTATGAAGGCCGTATCACTGACGAGTCGCCAGGCTCGTTCACCATTCATGGTGGCACCATCGACTTCAAGGGCAAGTCGTATCTTTTCTATCACGACGGCATCCCCTCTGGCGGCAACGGCTTCCGCCGCTCCACCACCTTCCGTGAGTTCCAGCGCCAGAAGGACGGTCGCATCCCCAAGATCGACATCTCCGCACCAGCAGAGAAGAAATGACGTTCGGCACCATTTAATGGTGGTGCCTCCTGACGTTGTTGCTGATGCCTTGCAAGGGTGTCAGAGACGCCAAGTCAGACAGTAAGGGATGCCTGTTATACCCCTATAACAGGCATCCCTTACTCCGTAACAAGGCATCTCTTACTGTCGTGCAAGGCATCAGAACGAGTGTTAGTAGGCATCGTTATAAACGATCCCCTTGTTTTGCAAAGTCGGGATGGCAAAATGATGGTTCTCACTCAGAAAACGGTCACGGTCACAGCTGTGACCATGTGACCGCCAGAGTAAAGATAAAAATGTTTTGTAAACAATATTCAGAAAGATGGATACCCTTGAAGTATATTTGTACACACTTGATTTTCAGTGCTTTGCAAATATTCGAGAAAAGACTAAGGAAAGTAGGAGAAAGCAGTAAGGAAAGTCTGAGTTTCATGCCTATAAACTCTCAGAAAGATGGCATGTTTCTTCGGGAAAGTTACAGTGTCCTACAGGTTGTAAACATATTTCGTTTTGCGACAAATCTCTGCGGTCACATGGTCACAGCTGTGACCGTGACCGTTTCGGTGTGATGTAATAAATTGGCGGTTAGATAAAATTATATTCGACCTGTGCATTGTTTTTGCATAGGTTTTTTGTATCTTTGCACCATCAAATGATTTAATTTTGGCAAAGAACCTTTTACAGCTAGCTGGCGGGACATTTGGGTAAGATGCCCAAACGCCTGTCTCACGGCTATTCTTGTGTCACAACGGTAATCTTTGAGTAGATGGCCGGAATGCCGGCGACGCTTGGGCTGGTATGAATCGGAGTATTGGTCATCAAACTATTGACAATCATCGCCGTGTTGTTTGCCATGTCCTTCAGGTTCTTGTCGATGGTCATGGTCTGCTTGCCGCTCTTGATATAAGCCTGCGATATGGCGGAATTGTCCTGACCGGTAATGATTGGCATGTTTGTAATACCTGCTTCCTCCAGCGCCTCAATGGCACCCTGAGCCGCATTGTCGGTTGCCGCAAGAACCATGTCCGGGCAATCACCTTCTGCGTAGTTGCTCAGACGGTCTTTCATGGCTTTCTTCTCATCTTCAACATTCCAACTATCAGCCTTCACGTCGTTAAATGCCGTCTTGCCACTCTTTACGACCAGTTTTCCGCTGTCGATGTATTCCTGGAGGAGTTCCATGGCTCCGTCGTAATAATCCTTAGCATTGTAATCGGTTTCGGGACCTTGAAGGATTTCGAGGGTCATGGAAGCCTTTCCCGAAGCATTGAAATAGTCGAGCAGGAACGAAGCCTGAGTACGCCCTACCTCCTTCGTATCGGTTGAAGAGAAATAAGCGATGTAGGGGTTATCAAAGATAAAGCGGTCGTGGCATACTACCTTGACATCGGGGTGCTGCTGGAGCAGACCGGACTCGTTGATTTTCTGGTAGTCGATAGTCGTCAGCACGATGTATTTCACGCCGTCGTTGATGGCAGTTCTAAGTTGCTCGACCTGTTGCATGGCGCCCTCTTCGGTCTCTGGAGCAACGTAGGAAGTAGTCTTAATTCCATACGTAGCCATAGCATCCTCCAGGTTTGCCAAGTCTATAGCCCAACGGTCAATACGGGAAGCGTCGGGGAGCAGCAGGGCTGCTCTCTTCTGATCATTGTTATTGCCGTCGTTGTTGTCAATGTTGCTGCACGATGTCAGCCCTGTCATCATTGCTCCACACATCATGATGGTGGCAAACAACCAATAAAATCTGTTTCTCATAACCATTATTTTTTATATTACGTTTGCAAAAATACAAATAAGCGAGCAAAGTACAAAATAGAAACTCATTTATTTTGCTTCATTTAACCAAAAGTAGGTATAACTAAATAGTTCTTTCTTGAATGAAATCTACGGTCGGAAGGTAGGCTGCATCTCGGAAATGAAAATAAATTGTGATTTATTTTGCATTTCGCTCGATTTGCACTACCTTTGCAGCGGATTTGGAAGAATTTGCTGATATTATATAATATAATAAGGTGAATGGCTGATAAGAATATATATATATTAGGTATAGAGTCGAGTTGCGACGATACGTCGGCTGCGGTGCTCAAAGATGGGGTGCTGTTGTCGAACGTGACGGCGTCGCAGGCTGTGCATGAGGCGTATGGTGGCGTGGTGCCTGAACTGGCATCGAGGGCGCATCAGCAGAATGTGGTGCCTGTGGTGCATGAGGCCATCAAGAGGGCCGGCATCACGAAGGAACAGTTGTCGGCAGTGGCCTTTACCAGAGGACCCGGACTGATGGGGTCGCTGCTCGTGGGCGTGAGCTTCGCCAAGGGGCTTGCCAGGTCATTGGGAATACCTCTGATAGACGTGAACCATCTGCAGGGGCATGTGATGGCGCATTTTATCCTTGAAGATTCGAGGAATGAGGAAGGAGGAATGAGGAAGGAGAATAGCTCGGGTGCAGAGGGTAATCTCGTACCCCCGCACCCCCGCACCTCCGTTCCCCCCTTGCCGTTTCTCTGCCTGCTGGTGAGCGGTGGCAACTCGCAGATCGTGAAGGTGAACGCCTATAACGACATGGAGGTGCTGGGACAGACGATCGATGATGCCGCTGGCGAGGCCATCGACAAGTGCTCAAAGGTGATGGGGCTGGGGTATCCCGGAGGTCCGATCATCGACAAATTGGCACGTCAGGGTAATCCGAAGGCTTTTAAGTTTGCTGAGCCGAACATCCCGGATCTGGACTACAGTTTCTCCGGTCTGAAGACCTCGTTCCTCTATTCGCTCCAGAAATGGGTGAAGGACGATCCTGACTTCATCGAGCATCATAAGGAGGACATCGCTGCCTCATTGGAGTGGACGATTGTGGACATCCTGATGAAGAAACTGAAGAAGGCGGTGAAGCAGACGGGCATCAAGCATGTGGCGGTGGCTGGCGGCGTGAGTGCGAACAACGGGCTGCGCAATGCCTTCTACGACGCTCAGAAACGCTATGGATGGACCATCTACATCCCCAAGTTCAGTTATACAACGGACAATGCGGCGATGATCGGCATTGTGGGATACTATAAGTATCTCGACAAGGAGTTCTGCCCGATCGATGCACCAGCGTTTTCGAAAGTAACGTTTAAGTAAGAATGAATATGTTTACAGTTTACGGTTTACAGTTTACAGATGATTACTCTATAGGCAGATCTGTATGCTGCGAATGGCTTGCCAAGTTATCAACTGTAAACTGTAAACCGTAAACTGTAAACAAAAAAATAAAAAAGTATGGATTTTGAAAGTAAGATTACCAGTAGGGATATCAGTGAGATTCTCTGGGATACGGAGAAGACGGTGAGTACGGCAGAGAGTTGCACGGGCGGAAAAATCGCTGAGGCGATTATAGCCGTGCCTGGTGCCTCAAAGTATTTCAAAGGTGGTATCATCTCGTACGTCAATGAGATTAAGGAGCGTCTGCTCGGTGTAGACCATCAGTTGCTGGAGGAGAAGACCGCCGTGTGTGAGGAGGTGGCCATCGCCATGGTGAAGGGTGCCTGCAAGGCCCTGCAGACAGACTATGCCATCGCCGCAACAGGCCTTGCAGGTCCTACGGGAGGTACAAAGGACATCCCTGTGGGCACCATCTGGCTGGCATGTGGAAAGCCTGATCGGGTGGTGACGATGAAAGTGGAGGAAGATCACGGCCGTGACATCAATCTGGCCATCGCCACAAACCATGCCATGGAACTCTTTTTGAACTTCCTGAAGGAAGAAAATGAGCCTCGTCCGGTTCGTGAAGGTTAAAAAAATATAATTCTTGGCCTTTGCACTCAAACAGTGATTTGAATCTCAATTAAAATGTGTACCTTTGCACCCTGTTTGGAATAAGTAAGTGTAAATCACAAGTAAAAAGTAGATAGAAATGTCTAAGATTTGTCAAATTACAGGAAAGAAGGCACAGATAGGTTGCAATGTGTCTCACTCAAAGCACCACACGAAGAGAAGCTTTGATGTCAACCTCTTCAGCAAGAAGTTCTACTGGGTAGAAGAGAATTGCTGGATTAGACTGAAGATCAGTGCTGCCGGTCTCCGTATGATTAATAAGGTGGGACTGGACGCAGCCATCCGTCAGGCCATTGAGAAGGGTTATCTGAACTGGAACGATCTGGAGAAAGGTTTCCTCGCCTGGGGTAATGTTGAGAACAATAATTAAGGAGGAATAATACAATGGCAAGCAAGAAAGCAAAAGGAAATCGCGTTCAGGTGATTCTGGAGTGCACGGAGCAGAAGAACAGTGGTCTGCCCGGTACCAGCCGTTATATCACGACGAAGAATCGTAAGAATACGCCAGAGCGTATGGAACTGATGAAGTACAATCCCATCTTGAAAAAGATGACGCTTCACAAGGAGATTAAGTAATTGGTTTGTAGTTTACATTTTAGAGTTTTATAGAATATGGCAAAGAAAACCGTTGCTACCCTCCATGAAGGTTCAAAGGATGGTCGCGCTTATACAAAGGTGATCAAGATGGTGAAGAGCCCCAAGACGGGTGCTTACATCTTCGACGAGCAGATGGTTCCCAATGAGGCCGTCAAGGACTTCTTTAAGAATTAAAGATTTGTTTTAAGATAAAAAAAGAGGTTGCAAGTGATTTTGCAGCCTCTTTTTTTGCGCATATCGGCAAAATATATTATCTTTGCACACGTTAATTAACGAGATATGGGAATATTCGGATTTTTTAATAAGGACAAGAAAGAGACACTCGACAAGGGTCTGGAGAAGACCAAGACGAGTGTGTTTGATAAGTTGGCGCGTGCTGTAGCCGGAAAATCGAAGGTCGACGACGATGTGCTGGACAACCTTGAAGAGGTGCTGATCACCTCCGACGTAGGAGTGGACACAACGTTGAAGATCATCAAGCGGATTGAGGAGCGCGTGGCCCGTGATAAGTATGTGAGCACGTCAGAACTGAATGCCATCCTGCGTGATGAGATTGCAGCCCTGTTGGCAGAGAATAATTCGGAAGACCAGGACAGTTGGGACTTGCCTGGCGATCATAAGCCCTATGTCATCTTGGTGGTGGGTGTCAACGGCGTTGGCAAGACGACCACTATCGGCAAGTTGGCCTGGCAGTTCAAGCAGGCTGGCAAGAAGGTCTATCTTGGTGCTGCGGACACTTTCCGTGCGGCAGCCGTAGAACAACTTTGTATCTGGGGTGAACGTGTAGGTGTGCCCGTGGTGAAGCAGCAGATGGGCAGTGACCCCGCCAGTGTGGCCTTTGATACGCTGTCGAGTGCCAAGGCGAATGGTGCTGACGTCGTGCTGATTGATACGGCAGGTCGTCTGCATAACAAGGTGGGGCTGATGAACGAGTTGAAGAAGATCAAGGACGTGATGAAGAAGGTGCTGCCTGAGGCTCCTGACGAGGTGATGCTCGTGCTTGACGGTTCGACAGGCCAGAATGCCTTTGAACAGGCTAAGCAGTTTGCGGCAGTGACACAGATCACATCGCTGGCTATCACCAAACTCGACGGCACGGCCAAGGGTGGGGTGGTCATCGGCATCAGCGACCAGTTGAAGGTTCCTGTAAAGTATATCGGACTGGGTGAGCAAATGACAGACCTGCAACTTTTCAATAAACGTGAATTCGTAGATTCGTTGTTTGACACTGATCATTGAAGACTTGAAAGGCTGAAAATTGAAGAAGACGATCGATTTCATATCACTCGGATGCTCGAAGAATCTTGTTGACAGCGAGATGCTGATGGGACTGATGGAGGCTAACGGCTATCATTGTACCCACGACAGTGGCGACCCTCAGGGGGAGATCGTTGTTGTGAATACCTGTGGTTTTATTGCCGATGCCAAGGAGGAGAGCATCAACACCATCCTTGAGTTTGCCCAGGCCAAGACGGAAGGCAGGATCAAGAAACTCTTTGTGATGGGATGTCTCTCGGAGCGCTACCTCGCTGATCTGGAAAAAGAAATCCCTGAGGTGGATGGGTGGTATGGGAAGTTCAACTATAAGAATCTGCTGAAAGATATTTCGAGGAAAGAGGAAGGAGGAATGAGGAATGAGGATACTTTGGTGGCGGATAATTCCCTTCAGGGTAATCTCCTTCCTCCTTCCTCTTTCTTCCTTCCTCGAAAAATTACCACGCCGCCACATTATACCTATATAAAGATTAGTGAGGGGTGTGACCGTCATTGCGCCTACTGTGCCATTCCGCTCATCACGGGCCGGCATCAGAGTCGGCCGATGGAGGAGATCCTCAATGAGGTGCGCAATCTGGTGAAGAGGGGTGTCAAGGAGTTTAACGTCATCGCCCAGGAACTGACCTACTATGGTGTTGATATCGACGGTAAGCAGCATATCGCCGAACTGATCGAGCAGATGGCTGATATCCCAGGCGTGGTTTGGATCAGGTTGCACTATGCCTATCCGACACATTTCCCTTGGGACTTGTTGAGAGTGATGCGGGAGAAGCCCAATGTGTGCAAGTATCTCGACATCGCCCTCCAGCATATCTCCGACTCGGTGCTGAGTCGTATGCAGCGCCATGTGACAAAGGCAGAGACCTACGAACTGGTAGAGCGACTTAGACGGGAAGTGCCTGGCATCCATATCCGTACGACGTTGATGGTTGGCTTCCCCGGGGAGACGGAGGAGGACTTCGAAGAACTGAAGACGTTTGTCAAGTGGGCACGTTTCGAGCGTATGGGGGCTTTTGCTTACTCAGAGGAAGAAGGAACCTATTCGGAACAGCACTATGACGATGATGTGCCGGAGGATGTGAAACAGCGCCGACTGGATCAGTTGATGCGTATCCAACAGCATATCAGCGCGGAACTGGAGGCCGAGAAGGTGGGTAAGACTTTATCAGTAGTTATCGATCGTCAGGAGGGGGACTATTATGTCGGACGAACAGAGTTCTGTTCGCCAGAGGTAGACCCAGAGGTGTTAATTCCCGTTGAAGAGCGGGAATTGGAGATTGGAGCCTTCTACGATGTGCTGATTACTGACTCAGAGGAATTCGATTTGTATGGAACAACAATCATTCTGTGATTATGACTAATAAAGACTTTATTTTGGAATTAGCGGAGCAGACGGGTTATTCGCCCGAAGACACGCAGAAGATGGTCAATGTGATCGTGGAAACGATGGGAGACAACTTCCAGGAAGACAATGTGGTGCTCGTCCCTGCATTCGGGACTTTCGAAGTCAAGAAAAAGATGGAGCGTGTGATGGTGAATCCGTCGACAGGCCAGCGGATGCTCGTTCCGCCCAAACTGGTGCTGAACTTCAAGCCAAATGTGAATTGGAAGGAACGCGTTAAGAATGGAGGAGCAGAGTGATGGGAAAAATAACGATTCAGGAAATATCAGCGAAACTAGTTGCTCAGAACGGTCTGAGCAAGAAAGAGGCTACACGCTTCGTCAATAAGATGTTCGACTTGATCCGTGATGCCTTGGAACGGGATATGACCGTGAAGGTGAAAGGATTAGGTACTTTTAAGATCATCGATGTTGACTCCCGTGAGAGTGTGAATGTGAATACGGGTGAGCGGGTGCTCATCGAAGGGCATAATAAGATCACCTTCACGCCAGATGTGCTGATGAAAGAACTGGTCAACAAGCCTTTTTCGCAGTTTGAGACTATCGTGCTGAATGAGGGTGTGGACTTTAAGGACTCTGACAATGAAGATGTAGAGGCTCAGACCGAAGATGATGGTGAGATGGGTGATATGCCCCTCGTGGATTTCATTGCCCCTGATCCTATAGATATTGGGGTGCCTGTAGATAAAGTGAAACCTGTCACCCCGCTTGTCTCAGAATCTCCTGTTATTCCAAAACCAGTAGCCGTTTCTGAAGCATCTGCTACAGAAGAAATACCGATTGTTTCAGAAGCGCAGGATGGACCTGCTGGTTCGGAAAAGAATGAAGTAGAGGAAATGCCCGCAGAGTCTGTCGCGGATATTCCCCCATCGCAAGAAGACCCCGCTGAAGAGCTGTCTTCAGAGGATGAATATGTGGAGAAGGAAGAGGATGAGGCAGTTACCGAAGGTGTGAAGTGGCCGATGGTGCTTCTGGCTTGTGTGGGTGCCCTGATTGTGGGTTATCTGCTTGGCAACTATTTCCCATGGAATCGTCAAGGTGAATTGGTGGAGGCTAAGACTCCTCAGGTGGAGAAGGTCCAAAAGGTTGCACCAGTCAAGAAGGCTGAAACAAAGGTGGTTGCTGATACGAAGCCTGAAGTTGTCGAACAGCCTGAGACTCCGAAACCAGCAGAGGCTCAGAAGCCCGTTGAGACTCCGAAACCTGTTGAGACTCCGAAACCTGTTGAGACTCCGAAAGTTGTTGAAACCACGAAACCCGTTGAGGCCAAGAAACCCTCAGAGGCTCCTCAGAAGTCAGTATCTGTCGCACCTGCTGAAGTGAAACTTGACAAGTATGAGGCTAAGGATGTCCGTGTTCGTACTGGTGCCTATCGCATTGTAGGCACTGATCATGTGGAGAAGGTAAAAGAGGGCGATAATCTGAAACGTATCGCCAAGCGCACATTGGGGCAGGATATGGAGTGCTATCTAGAGGTATATAATAATCTGACCTCAACGTCTGAACTGAAAAAAGGTCAGGAAATCAAGATCCCGAAACTGGAATTGAAGAAGAAAAAAACAGTCCAAAAGCAGTAGATAATTGGGAAATAATGAAAAAGTTTCTTAAAACTTAGGTTTTGGGAAACTTTTTTAATATTATTTAGTCACACAGATGTGTGGATAATCCTTTAAAATCACTACTTTTGCGGTCAAATTATGAAACTATCATAAAATTGAGAATTAAAGAATAAAAGAAAAATATTATGGCAGAAGCAATTGACATCCGTGAATTGAACATCCGGATTGAACAACAAAGTGCATTTGTGACAAATCTGACAACGGGCATGGACCGTGTCATCGTAGGACAGAAACATCTCGTAGACTCCCTGCTCATCGGACTGTTGAGCGATGGGCATATCCTGCTTGAAGGTGTGCCTGGTCTGGCAAAGACACTGGCCATCAAGACCCTCTCCCAACTGATTGATTCGGACTACAGTCGAATCCAGTTCACCCCCGACCTCCTGCCTGCAGATGTGATCGGTACGATGATCTATTCGCAGAAGGATGAGAAGTTCCAGGTGAAGAAGGGACCTGTGTTTGCTAATTTCGTCTTGGCTGATGAAATCAACCGTGCCCCCGCTAAGGTGCAGAGTGCCTTACTGGAGGCTATGCAGGAGAAGCAGGTGACAATAGGCAGCGAGACCTTTACCTTGCCGAAACCCTTCCTGGTGATGGCTACCCAGAACCCCATTGAGCAGGAAGGAACCTATCCTCTGCCTGAGGCTCAGGTGGACCGTTTCATGCTGAAGGTAATCATCGACTATCCCTCTCTAGATGAGGAGAAGAAGATCATCCGTGAGAATATCGCAGGTGAGATGCCGAAGGTGACACCAGTCACTACGGCAGAAGAGATTCTGAAGGCTCGTGCCGTTGTCGGTGAGGTGTATCTTGACGAGAAGATTGAGCAGTATATCGCTGATATCGTGTTTGCCACCCGTTATCCTGACCGTTATGGTCTGAAGGACTTGAAGGACATGATTTCCTTCGGTGGTTCTCCGCGTGCCAGCATCAATCTGGCCAAGGCTGCCCGTGCCTATGCTTTCATTAAGCGACGTGGTTATGTGGTGCCTGAGGATGTGAGGGCTGTGGCTCATGATGTGCTCCGTCATCGTATCGGTCTGACCTACGAGGCAGAGGCAGCCAATATCACCAGTGAGGAGATTGTTTCGAAGATTATCAACAAGGTTGAAGTGCCTTGATGCTGGTAGGGCTAGTATGACTAGTTAAACTAGTGTGACTAGAATATGGAAACATCTGAAATTATCAAGAAGGTTCGTAAGATAGAGATCAAGACCCGTGGTCTGAGTTCTAACATCTTTGCCGGCCAGTATCATTCTGCCTTCAAGGGTAGGGGTATGGCCTTCAGCGAGGTGCGTGAGTATCAGTTCGGTGATGATGTCCGTGATATCGACTGGAATGTGACCGCCCGTTTCCATCGGCCTTATGTGAAGGTGTTTGAAGAGGAGCGTGAACTGACGGTGATGTTACTAATTGACGTCAGTGGCTCACTTGACTTCGGTACTCAGAAGCAGATGAAGCGCGATATGGTGACAGAGATTGCCGCCACCATTGCATTCAGTGCGATCCAGAATAACGATAAGATCGGCGTGGTGTTCTTCTCTGACCGGATTGAGAAATATATCCCTCCCAAGAAAGGACGTAAGCATATCCTCTACATTATACGTGAGATGCTCAATTTCCAGCCTGAGTCTAAACGGACGGATGTAAAACAGGCTGTGGAGTTTCTGTCGAGTATACAGAAACGTCGTACGACGGCCTTCATTCTCAGCGATTTCTTTGTGCGAGATGATGAATTTCTGCAGTCTTTACAGATCTGCAATCGCAAGCATGATGTTGTGGCCATACAAGTCTATGACCAGCGTGCGAAGGAATTGCCTGATGTGGGATTGATGAAGGTGGTGGATGCTGAGACCGGGCACGAACAGTATGTGGATACAGGTTCGAAGGCTTTGCGTCAGGCCTATCACAAATATTGGGTCAACCGTCAGTCGCAGTTGGAGGAAACCTTTAACAAGAGCAATGTCGACCATGTAAGTGTTGCTACTAACGAAAATTTCGTTAAGGCGCTTATGATATTGTTTAAACGAAGAAGTTGAAATGGTTAATATACAGATACTTAAGAGTAAAGTGGAAAGAGTAATGTGGGATGAGGGTACTCCTAAAAGTATACTCATGTTTATCTGCATATCTCTTGCCTCTTTCCTCTTTTCTCCTTCCACTGTGAAAGCGCAAGTATCGGTAGAGGCTGTTATTGACTCTATCCAGATCTTTGTCGGCCAGCAGGCACATGTTACGCTGACGGCTACGGCCAAGGAGAGTGCGAAGATGGAGTTCCCACAGTTCAAACCTACAGAATATATCACACCTGGTGTAGAGGTGCTTGATAGGAAGGAACTCGAACAGCAACCGCAGGACAATGGTTTCGTGTCGCGACGAATGGTTTATACGATGACCTCGTTTGATGACACTCTTTACTATCTTCCGCCAATGACGGTGAAGATTGATGGTAAACCATATAAGAGTAAGAGTCTGGCACTGAAAGTATTGACTATCGAAGTAGATACCCTGCATGCCGATCAGTTCTTTGGGCCTAAGGATGTGCAGGACAATCCCTTCCAGTGGAGTGACTGGAGTCTGCCTTTCTGGCTCAGTGTGCTGATGCTTGTCTTGCTGGCTATCGGCTACTGTCTCTATCTCCGTCTGCGTGATAACAAGCCGATAATCAGTCATATACGTATTGTAAAGCGGCTGCTGCCACACCAGAAGGCCATGAAGGAGATTGAGCAAATTAAAGCCGACAAGATGGTGTCATCGGAGAATTCGAAGGAATACTACACGAAGTTGACGGACACCCTCCGTAAATATATTGAGGAGCGCTATGGCTTCAATGCGATGGAGATGACTAGTAGTGAAATTATTGACAGACTGATGTCGACTAAGGACCAGAAGTCACTCGACGAACTGCGTCAACTCTTTACCACCGCCGACCTTGTGAAGTTTGCCAAGTATTCAACGCTGATCAATGAGAACGATGCTAACTTGGTTAATGCCATCGAGTTTATTAACCAGACCAAGTTGGAGAATGTACCAGTAGAAGAGATGGTAAAGCCCCAACTCTCAGAGGAGGACCAGCGGTCGCAGAAGACACGTCGTGTGCTGAAATATTTTATCACCGCTATTGCTGTCGTCTGTTTAATGATTTTTGGGTATGTGGTGTTTGTATTGTATTCGTTGTTAGGGTGATTAGGGTAATTAGGTAATATAGGAAATAAAATGGAATTTGCCAATAAAGAATATCTGCTGTTGCTCCTGCTGATTGTCCCGTACCTGATCTGGTATGTGATGTACAGGAAGAAGACAGAGCCCACTATGCGGATGAGCGACACCTATGCTTTCCGCTATGCGCCTCGTAGTTGGAAGGTGACACTTATGCCACTGTCGATGCTACTCCGCATATTGGCTTTTACGATGACCGTTCTGGTGCTGGCACGTCCACAGACACATAATTCGTGGAGTAACAAGTCTATCGAGGGTATCGACATCATGTTGGCGATGGACGTCTCCACTAGTATGCTGGCAGAAGACTTGAAGCCAAACCGCATCGAGGCTGCCAAACAGGTGGCTGCAGAGTTCATTGCAGGCCGTCCGAATGATAACATCGGACTCTCCATCTTTGCAGGAGAGGCTTTCACCCAGTGTCCGATGACTACAGATCATGCATCGCTGCTGAATATGCTGCAGACGGTGCGTACAGATATCGCTGCGCGGGGACTGATAGAGGACGGTACAGCCATCGGCATGGGGCTGGCCAATGCCGTATCCCGCCTGAAGGAGTCGAAGGCGAAGAGTAAGGTGGTCATCCTACTCACTGATGGTTCGAACAATCGTGGTGATATCTCTCCAATGACAGCAGCAGAGATTGCCAGGAGTTTAGGTATCCGTGTCTATACCGTCGGTGTGGGAACGAATAACGTAGCCCCTTATCCGATGCCCGTGGCTGGGGGTATACAGTATGTGAACATTCCTGTCGAGATTGACACGAAGACACTCTCGGAGATTGCTGCTGCGACAGAAGGTGATTTCTATCGTGCCACCAATACGAAAGAGTTGCGTAATATCTACAAAGAGATCGACCAGTTGGAGAAAAGCAAACTGAATGTAAAAACATTCAGCAAGCGCTATGAGGCCTATCAGCCTTTTGCCCTTGCAGCCGTACTCGCCTTATTGCTTGAGATCTTGCTTCGTATCACTGTCTTCCGTCGCATTCCGTAAATAGTAAATAGAAAATCAGTAAATCGTAAATATATATAGTCGTGTTTAGATTTGAAGACCCCATATATCTCTGGCTCTTGGTGCTGATTCCCATCTTAGCACTTGTCAGGTTTATCTCATACAGGAACCAGCGCAAACGGCTTCGTAAGTTTGGCGACCCGTCGCTGTTAAAGGAACTGATGCCTGATGTATCGCGTTTCCGTCCTTCTGTAAAGTTCTGGCTTTTGCTGGGTGCATTGGCTTTGATGATTGTGATGTTGGCCCGTCCGCAGATGGGAACGAAGATTAATCACGAGAAACGTGTGGGCATAGAGACCATCATTGCGATGGATATCAGCAACTCTATGCGTGCTGAAGATATCATCCCCAGCCGTCTGGATCGTAGTAAAATGATGATAGAGAATTTGGTGGACCACTTTTCCAATGACAAGATAGGCCTGATTGTGTTTGCTGGCGATGCTTTCGTTCAACTCCCAATTACCAGTGACTATGTGTCGGCAAAGATGTTCCTTTCTAGTATCGATCCATCCATGATTGCAACACAGGGTACGGATATAGCCAGAGCCATCGAGATGGCTACCCATAGTTTTACTCAGGAGGAAGGTATCGGCAAAGCCATCATTGTCATCACCGATGGTGAAGACCACGAGGGTGGGGCACTTCAGGCAGCAGAAGCCGCCAAAGACGCAGGCATGCGTGTCTATGTTCTTGGTGTGGGCTCAGTCAATGGTGCGCCTATCCCTATTCCTGGCACAGGTGGATATATGACGGATCGTTCTGGCAATACCGTGATGTCTGCTCTAAATGAGGATATGTGTAAGCAAGTAGCACAGGCTGGCGGAGGCGCTTATATTCATGTCGAGAATAACAGTGCTGCCCAGCAGCAACTGGATAGTGAACTTGACAAACTGGCCAAGAAAGAGACGACCACTACTATCTATAGTGAGTTCGACGAACAGTTTCAGGCAGTGGGTGTTCTTGTTCTCCTCTTTCTGATCATAGAGATCTGTGTTCTAGATCGCCGCAACCCGTTACTGAAGAATTTGTCGTTATTCAAGAGAGGTGAGAGAAGAGAGGTTCAGGCCCGTCTGATTCTCTTGGCAGTCATTTCTCTTTCCTCTTGTTTCTCACCACTCACCTCTATGGCTCAGACCGATCGTCAATATATTCGACAGGGTAACAAACTCTTCCGGAGTGGTGACTATCCCAATGCAGAGGTGTCGTATCGTAAGGCTATCGAGAAGAATCCGAGGAATCCTCAGGCAGTGTTCAATCTTGGCAATGCTTTAATGGCTCAGAAGAAAGACTCTGCTGCTGTGGTGCAGTTCGAGAATGCCTCTAAGTTGGAAACGAATCCGCTGCGTAAGGCTAAGGCCTATCATAATATGGGTGTAGTCTGTCAGTCACATAAGATGTATGGTGAGGCTATCGAGGCTTATAAGAATGCGCTCCGCCTGAATCCTGAAGACAATGAGACGCGTTATAATCTGGTTTTGTGTAAGCATCAGCAACAGAAACAGCAACAGAAACAACAACAGAACCAGCAGGGCAACGACGACAAGAAGCAGGACAATAAAAAAGACCAGCAGAAACAGGATCAGCAGAAGGATCAGCAGGACGACAAGAAACAGCAGGAACAGCCCAAGCCGCAGATGAGCAAGGAGAATGCTGAGCAACTATTGAATGCCGCAATCCAGAACGAGAAGCAGACACAAGATAAGTTGCAGAAGGCTCAGCAGCAGCCCCAGCGTCGTAGTATCCAGAACAACTGGTAGTTTTTAGTTTGTAGTGTTTATAGTTTATAAGTTTATAGTTTATAGATGATTACTATACAAGAATGGAAATATCTGAGTTCAGAAGTGAGAGGAGATAGTTTACCCCTTGCGATGCGACTTATTGCTTTTATCTGCATATTTCTTACCTCTTATCTTTCACCTCTCACCTCTACGTCGCAGACGCTCCAGGGTTCAGCACCTTCCCATGTTGCTGTTGGCGAGCAATTCCGCTTGACTTATACTGTCAACACTCAGAATGCCAGCGATTTCCGTGCTGGTGACATTCCTGACGAGTTGGAGGTGCTTATCGGTCCAAACCGTTCTATGCAGTCGAGTTATCAGATGATTAACGGACATACAAGTTCGTCATCGTCCATCACTTATACATATATCGTCTGTGCAACGAAGAATGGTAGTTTTACTATCCCACCAGCACACGTTTCTGTCGGTGGCAAGACAATCACATCCAACTCTTTGAATATCAAGGTGAGTGGTTCTCCTCAGGCTAGCGCTGGAGGCTCTCCCCGTCATCAACGTCAGGATGAACAAGGGGAAATCCGTGATGCAGGTAGTCAGATATCAGGTTCTGATCTTTTCATCAAGGTCAGTGCCAACAAGAAACGTGTTTACGAGCAGGAGCCTGTCTTGCTTACTTATAAGGTCTATACGCTTGTCGGGTTGACGAGTCTGCGAGGTGATATGCCAGACCTGAAGAGTTTCTATACTCAAGAGGTGAGCCTGCCCACACAGAAGAGTTTCTCGATAGAGACTTTTAATGGCCGTCCTTATCGGACCACTACGTGGAGCCAATATGTGATGTTTCCTCAGATGACGGGTAAACTTCAAATCCCCAGCATCACTTTCGAGGGTATCGTTGTGCAGCAGAATCGAAATATCGATCCCTTTGAGGCCTTCTTCAATGGTGGTTCTGGCTATGTGGAGGTCAAAAAGAAAATCGTAGCGCCAGGTATTGACATCCAGGTGGATCCGCTACCAGAACGACCAGCGGGTTTCTCAGGTGGCGTAGGTCATTTCAATGTCTCTGCGTCGCTGAATAAGACAGAGACAAAGGCAAACGACCCAGTCTCGCTGCGCATTACTGTCAGTGGTACCGGCAACCTGAAACTTGTCAAGCAGCCACAGATAGAGTTGCCTAAAGACTTCGACAAATATGAGCCAAAGATTACTGACAAGACGAAGTTGACTTCGGCAGGTATCGAGGGCTCGATGATCTACGACATTCTTATTGTGCCTCGACATCAGGGGCATTATGAGTTGCCACCAGTCAGTCTGACCTACTTCGACACAACGGCTAATGTTTATAAGACTGTCACCAGTGAGCCTTTAACGCTTGATGTAGCGAAAGGTTCAGGGCCTGGTGCGATGAGCGATTACTCAGGACAGCAGGATTTGCAGGAGTTGAGCCGCGACATCCGATATATAAAGACAGGTGACGTGCGTCAGCGAGGCATGGAAGAATTTTTCTTCGGTTCCGTTTCCTATTGGATGACTCTGGCCATTATGGTGCTCGTGTTCATATCACTATTTGTCATCTTCCGCCAACGTGCCATCGAGAATGCTAATATCACCAAGCGCCGTGCGGGCAAGGCTAACAAGGTTGCAACCAAACGACTGAAGAAGGCTTCGAAACTGATGGCAGACAATAAACCTGGTGAGTTCTATGACGAGGTGTTGCGTGCGCTTTGGGGCTATGTAGGTGACAAACTTAATATCCCAGTAGAGCAATTGTCACACGATAATATCAGTCAGCGCCTTGGTGATCGAGGGGTAGGTGAGGAGACTATCGCTCAGTTTATGGGTGCCCTCGACGAGTGTGAGTTTGAACGTTATGCTCCAGGCGATCCGAAAGGAAATATGAATAAGGTATATGAGAAGGCAATGACTGCCATCGAACAGATTGAAGGAACGATGAAAAAAAGTGGTAAGAAGTCAGAGGTGAGAGGTGAGAGAATATCTCATGCCAGAACCCTTCTTCTCTTTGTGCTCTTTCTTATTTCTTACCTCTTACCTCTCACCTCTCATGCCGTGACCAAGGCTGAGGCTGACAGTGCTTATGTCCGTGGGCAGTACCAACAGGCTATTCGTGACTATGAGGCCTTGTTGAAACAAGGTGCCAGTGCCGAACTCTACTATAATCTTGGCAATGCCTATTATCGTACAGAAAACATCCCAGAGGCCGTCCTTAACTATGAGCGTGCCTTACTGCTCTCACCTGGTGATCGTGACATTCGTTTCAATCTGCAGATTGCTCGTTCGAAGACCTTCGACAAGATTGTTCCCGAGTCAGAGATGTTCTTTGTCACGTGGTATCGTTCGCTCGTCAGTCTGATGAGTGTCGATGGTTGGGCGCGTATTGCTCTCGTAGCCCTCGCGCTCACTATCGTCTTATTGTTGGTCTATCTTTTCTCATACCGAATCTGGCTGCGTAAGGCTGGCTTCTTCGGCGGCGTGGTGCTGCTTCTGCTTTTTGTGGGAGCCAACATCTTCGCCTGGCAGCAGAAGAAGGATCTGCTTAACCGTAAGGGGGCCATCATCTTTGTCCCAGCAGTGACGGTGAAAAGTACCCCAGCCGCTAACGGTACCGATCTGTTTATCCTTCACGAAGGAACGAAGGTTGTTATTACAGATGGTTCAATGAGAGATTGGAAAGAGATCCGCATCGCTGACGGTAAGGAGGGATGGATTGAGAGTAAACATTTAAGAGTGATATGACGATGCTGACAGATTTACTTTTAACGGCCGAGAGTTTCGGGGGAGACCTCATTGCTCTTGATAAAGAATGTCTGCTTGTTGTCAATGGCAGTGATTCGCTTTATCTGGATCGTGTGGCCCATGTACTCACGACTGCCCTCACTTGGCTACCGCTCTATCTCAGTTTGTTTTATGTCGTACTCCACAATAATGAGAATTTCCGCAAGGTGCTTTGTGTGTTGACTGGGGCCGGCCTCTGCGTCTTATTGGCTGGCTCTATAGATGATTTGATTGTTAAGCCGACAGTTGCGCGATGGAGACCTACGCATGATCCTGAGATTGGACTGTTGGTTGATACTGTTGATGGCTATCGAGGAGGAAGTTACGGCTTTTTTTCTGCCCATGCGTCCAACACTTTCAGTATTGCCATCTTCTTCTGTTGGCTCATTCGTAGCCGTCTGCTCTCCATAGCCCTCGTCATCTGGTCGTTCACCAACTGTTGGACACGTCTGTATCTGGGCGTCCACTTCCCTGGTGACATCCTCGTGGGACTGACCTGGGGTCTTATTGTCGGCACCAGTGTCTATTACTTTTTTTATCGTGTTACACGAAAGATGGCGGCCTCGCGTCATTTTATCTCAACCAAGTACACATCGACGGGATATGAACGATCTGACTGCGACATCCCTGTGGCAGTATTAGTATTCACCCTGCTCTATGCCCTTATCAAATCTTGTATTCTATGACTATCGATCCTCGGCATATACACATTAGTGACTATCAGTATGATCTGCCAAACGAGCGTATCGCCAAGTTCCCCGTGGACCGCCGCGATCACTCTAAACTCCTGATCTATCGCAAGGGTGAGATAGAGGAAAATGTCTTCTATCATCTGCCAGACTATCTGCCGAAAGGGTCACTCATGGTGTTCAACAATACGAAGGTTATTCAAGCCCGTATGCACTTCCGCAAGACTGCTGTCACTGGTGAGCATACAGGAGCACTCATCGAGGTATTCCTGCTTGAACCTGCTGAACCTGCTGATTACGAACAGATGTTCCAGGCTATGGGTCATTGTGCATGGTATTGTCTTGTAGGCAATCTGAAGAAATGGAAAGAAGGTTCATTGACACGTATCATAGAAGTCGCAGGGGTTCAGGTAGAAGTGACGGCCACCCGTGGCCCTGTCCATGGCACTAGCCATCGCATCGACTTCTCGTGGAATGGAAATGTACCTTTTGCCACGATTATTGATACGATGGGTGAACTGCCCATACCTCCCTATCTCAACCGAGAGACGCAAGATAGCGATAAGACCACCTATCAGACAGTCTACTCAAAGATTAAAGGCAGTGTGGCTGCTCCCACGGCTGGTCTCCATTTCACTCCTGAGGTGTTGGCTGAACTTGATGCACATGGTGTCGATCGTGAGGAACTGACACTCCACGTCGGTGCTGGTACGTTTAAACCCGTTAAAAGCGAGGAGATGCAGGGGCATGAGATGCATACCGAATACATTAGTGTGCACCGTAAGACCATTGCCAAACTTCTTAGACACGATTGCCGGGCGATTGCTGTCGGCACCACTAGCGTACGCACCCTAGAGAGCCTTTACTACATGGGAGTGAAGGTAAAGGAACAGCCAGACCTCTCAGAAGATCAACTCCATGTCTCGCAGTGGGAGCCTTACCGGGAGTTGTGTCGTAAGGAGTTGAGTAGTAAGGATGCTTTGCAGGCACTTGCCGATTGGATGGACGCGCATCATCTCGTTATTCTCCATGCCAGTACTCAGATTATTATCTGTCCTGGCTATGAGTATAAAATCGTTCGTATGCTTGTCACGAACTTCCATCAGCCACAGTCTACGCTGTTACTCCTCGTTAGTGCTTTTGTAGGTGGGGATTGGCGTAGAATCTATGACTATGCGCTTGCTCATGATTTCCGTTTCCTCAGTTATGGCGATTCCTCCCTTCTCATCCCGTAATTGGGTAATATTACAGACAGATACTCGTAAATCAATAAATAAATTATGAATAATACTCCAACTCCACACATCAGTGCTCAGTATGGTGACATTGCTGAGACCGTAATCATGGCGGGCGATCCGCTTCGTGTAAAATTCATGGCAGAGAAGTATCTCGACAATCCTGTCGAATTCAATCATGTCCGTGGTATGCTCGGCTATACGGGCAGTTACAAGGGCAAACGTGTCAGTGTGATGGGACATGGCATGGGTATGCCTTCTATCGGTATCTATACATATGAACTTTACAACTTCTATGGTGTAAAGACTATTATTCGCGTGGGGTCGGCAGGATCTATCAACAAGGACCTCCATATCGGTGATCTGGCTATTGCCATGGGTGCCTGTACCAATAGTAACTATGCCTCCCAGTATGAATTACCTGGCATCTTTGCGCCAATAGCCGACTTTAGTCTTGTCAGGTCTGCGGCAGAGGCTTGCGAACATTATGGTTATCAATACAAAGTCGGAAATGTTCTCTCTTCAGATACGTTCTATGGTGAGAATCCCCATAATGACAAATGGATCTCGATGGGCGTGTTGGCTGTGGAGATGGAAATAGCCGCACTCTATATGAATGCGGCTCGTTCCGGCAATCGTGCCCTGGGTATTTGCACCATCTCTGACCATATCCTCACAGGTGAGGTGACTACCGCTGAGGAGCGTCAGAACAACTTCACCCACATGATGGATGTAGCCTTCTCGTTGATTTAACGGGAAGGCCACATCGCCTATTTCGTATTTATTATGATACTTCCCGTCTTCAGTCCATCACTGAGACAGTTGAGGGAGATTGACGAAGGTGTCTCAGAACTCTGGATGAGGATCTGAGTAAGACCGTTGAAAGCGGGGATAGAGAACTCTTTGCAGTTTATTGTTTTTGGATGGTCTTCTCCGGCATACATGGGATCGCCGTTGCCTGCACCCAGAATGCGGCCTTCACCTTCGAGTTGGAAGTTCAGCATCGGGCAGGCATCTGGTACGATGCGGCCTTTTTGGTCCTGTACCTCAACAGTGATGACAGCAAGGTCACGACCATCGGCTGTAATCTCCTGGCGGTCAGTCTTAAGCACCATCTTATAGGCGGGCTTTGTGGTCTCGATCGTTTCTGTCATGATGCGCTTCCCGTTCTTATAGCCTATGGCAACCACACGACCTGGCTGATAGACAGCCTTCCACTTCAGGTGTCCGTTTTTTTGCATTTGCTGGCGTTCTAACTTCTTGCCGTTGACAGTCAGTTCTACTTCGTCACAGTTGCTATATGCCCAAATTTCAATCTCTTCGCCCTCATGTCCTTGCAAGTTCCAGTGGGGGAAGATGTGTAGTGTAGGCTCTTCTGTCCACCACGACTTTAAGTAGTATGCCTCGTCCTTGGGGAACCCACAATAGTCGAGGATGCCAAACTCGGAGTCATGTGCAGGGAACTTCAGCGGATTAGGTTCACCACGATAGTCGAAGCCCGTCCAATAGAATAGTCCTGCGGCCCATGGTCTTTCGGCATAGAATTTCCAACCACGCTCGATAATATTCTCATAGTTCTGTTCCATTGTTCGGTTCAGACTAACCATACGTCCAGGGTATTCGGATAGATTGAAGTACCAGCCGCGAGTGCCACAACCCGTAGTCTCCTCTGTACCAACAATACGCCAAGTGGGATTTGCCTTCTTGCGGTTGTCGACATCATTTTGTACAATATAGTTGAAACCAACTACGTCAAGACCTTTAATAAGTTCCGTGCCTCCTGCGTTAGCCACAGTACTGGGGCGAGTGGGATCGAAGAGTCTGGTGTATTCACGCATGGCTTCTGCCACACGGGTTCCTTGAATGTTATTCTCCAGTCCCCACTCCTCGTTTCCATCGCTCCAGAGAATAATGGATGGGTGATTACGGTCACGCTTGATCATCCGTTCCAGCAGGCGTAGATGTTCTTCGTTGATACCCATTAGACGGTTCTCATCGATGACGAGGATACCCTCACGGTCGCACACATCAAGCAATGCCGGTGTCATAGGGTTATGCGAGGCACGATAGGCATTGCAGCCAAATTTCTTCAGTTGTTTAATACGCCACGCTTGTAAGGCATCGGGTATGGCAGCACCTACGCCAGAATGATCCTGATGAAGGTTTACACCTTTCAGTTTCAGTGGTTTACCATTCAGGATAAAGCCTCGCTCTGCATCAAATGCGATGTCGCGGATACCAGTTGTGGTCTTATAGATATCAATCACCTTGCCGTTCAGACAGACACTCGTTTCCACCTGATAGAGATAAGGATCGGTTGTGCTCCACAGATGAGGTTTACTGATCTGGATACTCTGCTTGCAACCTATGGTCTGTTTGGCTTTCAGACTAAGTGCTGTGGTCTCACTTTTGCCTATCTCCTGTCCGTTAGCATCGAGCAGGCGCTGTATGACTTCACACTGTTGGATAGTCAGACTGCTATTACAGACTTCTGTCTCAATGAAAAGTCTGGCCTCCGCATAAGGTTGTTGGAGATCTGCATATACAAATGTGCCAAAGGGGGCCACGCTGACCTCTGCAGACTTCTCCAACCATGCGTCACGATAGATGCCGGCGCCCTCATAAAACCAGCCTTCCTCAAGTGAAGCGTCTGCCCGTACACAAATTAGGTTCTCCTCACCATATTTAATATAAGGTGTGATGTCATAAATCTGTGTGGCATAGCCGCTGGGCTCTGTGCCCATGTAGTAGCCATTGAACCATACCTGTGCAGAACGGAATATCCCGTCGAATCTGAGCATCAGCCGTTTGCCGAGATCCTCGTTGCCAATCTTCAGCACCTTACGATACCATCCAACGCTGGTCTCCGGGTATTTCCATCCAACAGTTCTGTAGCCATGTGAGTGGCTGGCCTCGCTAGCATAGGGCAGTGTTGTTACCCAATCGTGAGGAATCTGTATTTCTTGCCACGCCGCATCGTCGAATTTCTGCACGTAAGGACCTTCGTTATGAATAGAGTTGGCCTTAGTCAGGTAGTTGAAGTACTCTGTTCCACAACCGAAATCCTTCTGAGGGTCAGCTGCATGTCCCATAGCAAACTTCCATCCCTTATCTAAACGGATGGTTTCACGAACACTCTCTTGAGCCTGGGCTCCAAATACTTGCATTGTAAGAGCAAGCATCATTAGTAGTTTTTTCATATTCATATCTGTTGAATGCTTCGATTGCAAAGATATAAAAAAACTGCTAATGTTGGGTTGTATATTCCTATAAAATTCATTAAAACAGCAGAATACGCATACATTCTGCTAATTAGTGCAAATACCGCCTTTCGTACTAAATCAATTATATCAGTTCGAAGTGCTTAAGGGCGTTGCGGATGCCATCATCATCCACAGAGGTGGTGATATAGTCTGCATCGGCCTTCAGCACATCAATAGCATTACCCATTGCGATTCCTATACCTGCCGTACGAATCATAGAAAGGTCATTGCCACCATCGCCGAATGCCAGAGTATGACTCACGTCGAGGCCGATGTGAGCCGCCATCGTCAGCACGCCTTGACCTTTGTCGGCCAGAGCACCTGTGATATCTGTAAACTCAGGATGCCAGCGGCCAGATGTGCAATGAGGCAGACGGGACATCAGTTCACGTTCGTAGTCCGCATCGAAAAAGGGAGTCATTTGCAGAATGCGTTGTTGGAGAACCTTATCCACAGGTATCGATAGTTCCATATTTTTCACAGCCAGTTCTTGGCGGAAGATTCTGTCTACATTACCTATTGGATCGAGTACGGCTATATCACGTTCTCCCACAACAATTAATCCGTAGCCTTTCTCTTTTGCATCGTCCACTATCCTGCGAGCATCATCTGTAGGTATCGCTTGGCAACTGACGATGTCGTCACCGATATAGCAGAGTGCACCATTGGTGGTGACGTAGCCGTCGATGAGATGCTCAATGGCACCAAGATTTGTGATGATGATCGGAGGTCTGCCAGTAGCGATGAACACCTGGTGACCATTGGCCTTTGCCTGTGTCAGTGCCAGAATGGCTGAGGCAGGAATCTCGTGTGTCTTAAAACTCACGAGCGTCCCGTCTATATCGAAGAATAATGCGTGTCTTGTCTGATTCATGCGGCTGCAAAGGTAATCATTTATTTTATGAATTCTAATGTTTTTCCTTAAACTTTAAGAACGTTTAATGATATATGAACAACAATTTCGCCCAGTTATGGCACTATCTGTTGGAAAAAAAAGAAAATCCTCATAAATAGGGATTGTGGAATTAAACTGATTATCGTACCTTTGCACCCGAAATCAAATATAATGATTCATGAAGATAAAATTATTGTGGTTATCCTTGGCTTTTACACTTGTTGGGCAGATACATGCGCAAAGGCAAGATGATATGAGACAAACGGTAGAATATCTGGCATCGCAAGAACTGGGAGGCAGATACCCAGGCACTGCCGGTGACACACTTGCTTCAGAGTATATCGTCGGTAAACTGCGTAGTCTGAAACTTAAGCCCATTGTCAAGGGAAAAAAGAAAATTGGCTATTTCCACGACTTCACCTATGGTAAGAACGAGAAGCGGACCACTCATAATATTTTAGCCGTACTGCCTGGCAAGGACAAACGGCTGAGAAATGAATTCATTGTCGTGGGCTCGCATTACGACCATCTAGGCATTGGAGGTCAGGGCTCAGGCTCGCGTCGTCCTGATACTTTAGGGGTTCACCCAGGTGCTGACGATAATGCTAGCGGAGATGCCGTAGTGCTCGAACTGGCTAAGCATTTCAAGAAAACTGGTTCCAAACGAAGCATCATTTTTGCTTTTTTCGGTGCTGAGGAACAGGGACTTGTTGGCTCAAAGTTCTTCTTAGATTGGATGAAAAAGGAAGACGCTCGTCGCATCAATGTGCCTGCCGATAAGAAAGGTATTGTGGCAATGGTGAATTTGGATATGGTGGGGCGTATGCGTAATCACTCCATGAGTGTATCAGGGACTGGAACCAGCAGTGGATTCAAGGCTATGGCAGAATCGATAGCCGAACAACAGGGCTTGCATGTCAGTTGTATCCCTGATGGCTATGGTCCCAGCGATCAGGCATCGTTTGTGGCTGCAGATATCCCTGTGCTCTTTCTCACCACGGGTGGACATATGGAGTATCACACGCCTGCAGACACACCTTCCACCCTGAACTACGATGGTATGCAGAAGACCTTAGAATACACACAGGAATTAGTGACCCAACTGGCAGTCCAGCCAGAGACACCAGATTATATCAATGTACCTAGTACACAGACGATGAAGCATGCCAAGTTTAAGGTGACCTTAGGGTTGATGCCCGATGTGATGGGTGCCAGCAGCACGCCAGGACTTCGTGCCGATATCGTAGTGGCTGGTAAACCTGCTCACAACGCTGGCATTCGTAGCGGGGATATCATTCTTGAGATTGATGGTAAGCCAGTGAAGGATATCAATGAATACATGGAGCGCCTGGCTGAACTCAAGGCTGGCACTACGATTCCCGTGAAAGTGTTGCGCGATGAAGAGATTATGACCTTCCAAGTTCACTTAACACCACCTGTCAGATGAAGAAATTCTTTTATTGGCTTTTGGCCGTCGTTATTACGTTGGCATTGAGTATTTTCCAGCGGATGACGGGACCTACATACCCCAAAAAGGTCACCGTCGAACTTCATGGAGAGAGTTCTCAGGTGAAACTGCCCAGAAGTGGCGTGCAGCACGATGAGATAGTTGTACTGAATGGTTTTCCGTCAGATACCAAGGCACAGATACATTACCGTCGCTATCCGACGTCACACGAATTTACCACTGTAGAATTCAGTTGGAAAGATGGTGAGTTGCAGGCTGCATTGCCTGTTCAGCCTGTCGGCGGGAAACTGCAGTATTACATCACGGTCGGTGGTAAGGATTATTCTGCAGAAGCCCCTATCGTGATACGCTTCCGTAATGATGTACCTGCTGGTATCCTTATACCCCATATCTTGTTTATGTTTGGAGCCATGCTTATCGCCGTCTATACGTTCATACAGGTTGTGACGCGTAAGACATACGATAAGTGGCTGAAGGTCACGGTATTATTCTTGTTTGTCGGTGGATTTGTCTTCGGACCTCTTGTACAGCATGCAGCCTTCGGGCCGTGGTGGACAGGATTCCCATACGGAACAGACCTTACTGATAACAAGACACTCTTGTCGTTCCTCTTTTTTGTAGTTTCCCTTGTTACGTTGAAATGGAAGTACAACAAGTGGCTGGTCAGCCTTGCTGTCTTGTTCATGATAGCCGTCTTTACTATTCCTCACAGTGCGTATGGTTCGGAATATGATTACACCACCCAGCAGTTGGGTACAGCGAAATAGATTACAATTCATTATATAATTATTTGAAAGCAAAATTATGAAAATCAAAAGTTTTATGACTATGATGGTCACAGCAGTGGCCGTTGTGATGGGAATGTGTTCATGTGGCAGTGATGATAATGAGCCAGAGGCCGCAGTTGCCACACAGGTGGCAGGAACTTATGAAGGTAATGAGGTCATCATGGTGATGGGAGAGGAATCATCAAACGATACCAAGACCTATGCATTTGCTAAAGTATCAGATACATCTGTCGACATGACAATTCCAGAAATGGGAATGGGTGGAATGATGACTATCCCTGCACTGATTGTGAAGAATATCCCGTTGACCAAGAGCGACAATACCGTTACGGGTAAACTCACCACATATAGCGGTACAGTGAAGAATGCCAGTGGTGATGATAAGGCCTTTACTTTGAGTGATATTACGGTCATTTTCAGCGACAAGACGGTTGTCGTGAAGTTCTCATTGAAATATGGTGCGATGCCTATGTCGATGGATACTACGTTCGCTGGCACCAAGAAATAAGTCGTGACACAGCCACCGTTAAGCAGACATTCATATTCCATGATTACCGGCATGGCTTTGTCCATGCTGGCTCATGGAGTCTATGCACAGAATACTGCTTTTCGTGACTCTGTAGAACTGGACCCGATCGTGGTGACGGCCTCCCATACTCCCAAAACGCTGAAAGAAGCACCTGTGGTCACCCGTTTGATTACTCGCCATGACATCAAGATTGCCGATGCCACGAATATCCAGGATATGCTGATACAGGAGATTCCTGGTCTAGAGTTTGGTTTGGCGATGACGCAGGAGACATCATTCAATATGAGTGGTTTCGGTGGTAATGCCGTACTCTTTCTCGTCGATGGTGAGCGTATGGCTGGAGAGACGATGGACAATGTAGATTACAACCGCATGAACCTCGACAACGTAGGGCGCATAGAGATCGTGAAGGGTGCTTCATCGGCACTCTACGGTTCGAATGCCGTAGCGGGCGTGGTTAATATCATCAGTCGCGAGAATCTGGATCCATGGACTGCCAATGCTAATACAAGATATAATTCCTTCGGGCATGAATGGCGAAACGGGGCCAGTTTCTCGTTCAACACAGAGAAATGGAACTCGCAGACGAGTTTCCAGCAAACAAGCATGGACCCTGTCAATTTGCCGAAGGCATACTCATCAGAGGAGGTCGCCATTGAACTGATGAAAAAGGCACAGGGATTGCCCTATAACGAATCGGTTCTGAAAGACGACTCCAACATCAGCCGTCTCTTCGGACAGAAGACCTATAACGTGAAGGAACGGCTGTCTTGGCGTGCCACAGACCATCTTACACTCATCGGACGAGGTGGCTATTTCTTCCGTAGCAGCGAGCGTGATACCTATGAATACCATTTCAAGGGTTATAGTGCCGGACTGAAGGGCAGGTACATTTGGAATCATGACCGTCATCTTGAACTGTCATACGCATACGATCAGTACGACAAGGCCAACTTCTTGCCAGATGGTACACGTACTCATGACCATGACTATAGCAACCAACAGCATGTTGTTCATGCGTTGTATAGTCATTCGTTTGGCAAGAATAACCTTATTGTTGGTGCCGATTACATGCATGACTATCTGACAACCTATCAGTTCATCGACAATGCCCATCACGCTCAGGACAACATCGATGGTTTTGCACAGTTCGACTGGAACATTACCGATCGCTTGAATGTCATGGGTAGCATCCGATACGACTATTTCTCTGCTTCTTCAAAGAAGGCTCTTACCGAGCGTCTCGCCGTTGTGTATAAGTTCCCGTGGATGACCTTCCGTGCCAACTATGCCAGTGGCTTCCGTGCTCCTACACTCAAGGAGATGTTTATGCACTTCGATATGGGCAACATGGGCTATATGATTATCGGCAATCCCGATCTGGAGCCAGAGAAGAGCCACAATTTCAATATAGCCATCGAACGTCAGAACCGTATTAGGAATAGTGGTGTGCTGAACGGAATTTATAACTTTACCTTTATGGGCTACTGTAATATGTTCGATAAGCGTATTACTACAATTGGCGATACCTATGAGGGTATGCCCAGCGCACTCTATTGGAATGAGGATGGGGTTAATGTCTGGGGCGTGGATGTCAGTCTTGGCCACTATTTTGATTGGGGGCTGACTATCAAACTGAATTATTCATGGTTGCATGAGACAGGCAACGTCATTTATTCAGAGTTCTCCCAGCCCCGTTCGCATTCCTTGACCTGGCGGATAGGCTATGGCCATCGTTTCTCTCCCTATTACGCCATCGATGCAGCCATCTCAGGGCGTAGTCAGGGTAAGCCACAGTCGGGTGATACGAATGTCGATCAAGGCTATACCATCTGGAAACTGATGCTTCAGCACCACGTATGGCACGGCATCAATGTCAATACTGCCATTGACAACCTCTTCAACTACAAACCCAAGTCTTATTACTATACCTCTCCGTTAACCACCGGAACAACCTTCAGTATAGGTCTGTCCGTTGATTTGGACAAGATTCTATGAAGTTTTAGAAGTTCTTTCGGACGCCTTGCCAGTCGGGGAATTTCATCTTCAGGTATTCGTCGTCGAGGAAGAGGGCGGATTGTCCTGCTTTGCCTTTCAACTGCCAGTCCAACCACTTCACCACAGCCTTGGCATAGTTGCCACCGTGCTTCTCGTAGTAGGTGCCGCTATGACCATCCTTGGAGTTCAGCATCACCACGGGAATGTTGTCGGCGATACGCTCGTAATCCTTCTGGGCATTGGTATATGCGATGTCGCCAGGACCGCCAATCATATAGAACATGGGCTGGTGTAGGTTCTTCAGATTCTCTTTCGTGGACCCCATCATCTCCATATCGCCTATACCTGTGTTCAGCATCACGCAGGTCTTGATGCGGGGGTCATGGGAAACGCCCAAGACCTGGGCTCCGCCACACGACTGTCCCATGGCTGCCACATGATTGAGATCGAGACAGTGATAGTATTCCGAACCTTGAGTGGCATTCTGGTCTGTCAGCCAGTCCAGCACCTCCAGCAACATCTTGGGATAGGTCCTGAAGGGTGGTGCTGCCTGCTGTTTCTTACTTTTCTTGGCGTTCTTTGCAGCCTCTTCTCTTTGCTTGGCCTGCTGTTCCTCACGAGCCTGACGCTCCTCGGCAGTAAGAGGCAGAATCTGCTCCCCATTGGCCATGATCACCTCACCCTTGGTTTCTGGAAAGGCAGATTTCAGCACACCTCTCCATTGTGCCATCACGTCGGCTTCGTCATAAGGGCCAATGGCTGCTAACACATAGCCGTAGGAGGCTACCTCGTTCAGTAGTAAGCGCATCTCCACATTGTTGTTGAAGCAGGCGCCATTAGCATAGACGATTACGGGCAGGACTCCTTGCTTAGCCGCTACTTCCTTCAGGTTTTGTGGGCGATATACTGTGAATCCAGGGCAGGAGGCGTCACCAACGACTTCGGACTTGAATGGCCCTGTTCCACCTTCTTCCACAATTTGCCTTTGGGTTGTCTGGGCGTTTGTCAGCCCTACACTTGCTGCGATTATCATCGCTGTAAATAATTGCTTCATATTCATCTATTTTAGGGATTTGCCGACAAAATTACATAATATTTTATTATTCTCCAAAAATATGACACGGATATTGAAGAAATATTACTATATTTGCACCAAGATTCATTTTTTATTTTGTTAAGGTGCTAATAATGTGCCAGACTAAACACCAATTTATATAAAATCGATATGAAAATGAAACAGACAATTCTGGCCGTGATGATGCTGATGACACTGACGGCATGTAAGAGCAACGTTAAGGAATCTGCAGAGATAATCGATCTGCCTCGTGCTGAGACTCCTGATAGTGTGGCTAAGGCCATGGATGCTTTTTGGGGGCAGGCTGCGAATGACTCTATGGATATACACAGCGTGATGATTGTCCGCGATGGTAGCGTTATCTATAGCCGTTGGCAGAGCGAGGGCGTAGATACCGTGCCGCATGTGCTACATTCTGTCAGTAAGACGTTCACCGCTACTGCCGTAGGACTCGCAATTTCCGAAGGCAAAATGGCTCTGACGGATAAGGTGATTGATTTCTTCCCAGACAAACTGCCTGCAGAGGTCAGTGACAATTTGAAAAAGATGACCGTACGCGATTTGCTGACCATGTCGTGCGGACATGATGAGGAGCCAGCAGCACGCCGCTCTCAGGAACAAGATTGGATCAAGGCCTTCTTGGCTCACCCCGTTGTGCATGAGCCTGGCACATTCTATCTTTATAATAGTCTGGGCACTTACATGCTCTCTGCTATGGTGCAGAAGGTAACTGGCGAAAAAGTGGTCGACTACCTGAATACCCGTCTTTTCGGACCCCTCCATATCGACAAACCCAAATGGGAGGAGAGTCCGCAGGGTATCAATACTGGTGGCTGGGGTCTCTATCTGAAGACCGAAGATCTGGCCAAGATGGGACAACTGCTCCTCCAGAAAGGAGAGTGGAATGGCCGTCAGCTGATTCCTGCTGAATGGGTGGCTGAAATGTCGAAGAAGCAAGTGGAGAGCATTAATCCTGGCACCCGTATGGAAGAAGCCGAGGCGAAGGGTATGACTAAAGAGACCAGCGACTGGATGCAGGGCTATGGCTATCAGATGTGGCGTTGCCGACCTGACTGTTTCCGTGCTGATGGAGCCAGAGGACAATATATCATCGTGGTTCCCGATAAGAATGCCGTTATTGCCATTACTTCGAATGTCGGGGATTTGCAGGGTGAACTCAATTTGGTTTGGAATTATATCCTCCCCGTGTTGTAGGGCAGATGAGTGTACAACCATGGTAAGAATTGATTGATGCATTATGTGTGAAAATACTTGCCGGATTGCCAAAATATTTGTATCTTTGCAGGCAAATAAACTAATCATCGTATGAACATCACCGCGAAAGAGGGCATCACTGATGCCAGACAATTGGGCATGCCCAAGTACATCATTTTAGGTATCCAGCATTTGTTTGCTATGTTTGGTGCCACTGTCCTGGTACCTGTCCTCACAGGACTCTCTGTATCTTCCACCCTGCTGTTTGCCGGCATCGGAACATTGGTATTCCACTTAGTTAGCAAGTTGCAGGTACCCGCCTTCCTCGGCTCCTCGTTTGCCTTTCTGGGTGGCTACATGTCTGTGAAAGCCTTGGGCGTGGAGCAGGGCATGAGCGAGACGCTGGCCCTCGACTATGCCTGCGTGGGCGTGTTCTTTGCCGGGTTGTGCTATTTTGTGATGGCTGGCCTCATCAAGACGTTCGGACTGGAGAAGATTCTGCGATTCTTTCCCCCATTGGTCACTGGCCCTATGATTATTGCCATCGGATTGGTGCTCTCGGGCAGTGCCATACAGAACTGCACCACCAACTGGCTTCTGGCCATCGTGGCTGTGGTGACAGTCATCTCTGCCAGCGTGTGGGGCAAGGGCATCATCAGGATTATCCCCATCCTCATGGGGGCGCTGGTCAGTTATACACTGGCTGCAGTCATAGGTGAAGTCGACTTTGCTGCACTTGATGAGGCTGCATGGTTCGGACTGCCTTTCAGCCGTGAGACCACCGTACTGGCCGTGTTCGACCATCCGGACACCACCTTCCTCGTTTCCACTATCATCGCTATTCTGCCCATTTCCATTGCCACCATCATGGAGCATATCGGCGATATGTGCGCCATATCCTCCACCGTGGGGAAGGATTTCCTGAAGGAACCTGGTCTGCACCGCACGCTGATGGGCGACGGATTGGCCACTGCACTGGCTTCACTTTTCGGAGCCCCTGCCAACACCACATATGGAGAGAACACCGGTGTGTTGAATCTCACGAGGGTCTTCGATCCTGCTGTCATCCGTTTGGCAGCCACCTTCGCAATCCTGCTGTCCTTCTGCCCTAAGTTTGCCTGCCTCATCGGTTTGATTCCCTCTGCTACCATCGGTGGTGTGAGCCTTATTCTCTACGGCATGATTTCTGCTGTCGGCGTGCGCAATCTGGTGGAAGACAGCGTCGACCTAAACTCCTCTCGTAACGTTTTTGTTGCTGCCTCTATTTTGGTCATAGCCATTGGTGTGAAATATGGAGCCGGTGACAATGTCAGTATCGGCCCCATTCATTTCTCTGGTCTTGCACTGTCCGCCCTTGTGGGTATCACCCTCAATGCCATCCTTCCAGGAAAACTGGGCATGAAGGTGAAAAGCGTTCACGGCAAGGAGAAGAATGATTCAGTATGAAACGTGAAATGGAATGACAATGAAAAAGTGCATCAGGAACTACCTGGTGCACTTTTTATGAAGAATGAGTTTCCTTTCCTTGTACTCACTTGACTGGAATCTTATCAATACGCTTCTGATGGCGGCCGCCTTCGAACTCGGTGGCAAAGTATTCGTCCATGATGGCACGGGCCGTTTCCTCGGAGATAAAGCGTCCAGGCATCACAAGCACATTGGCATTGTTGTGCTGACGGATGAGATGGGCGATCTCAGGGATCCAGCACAGACCGGCACGGATGGACTGGTGCTTGTTGAGCGTCATGTTGATGCCCTCGCCGGAACCACAGATAGCGATGCCGGGGAAGACCTCGCCGTCCTCGATGCCCTTAGCCAGAGCATGGCCGAAGTCGCTGTAGTCGCAGGAGTCCTCGGTATAGGTGCCATAATCCTTATAGGCATAGCCCTTCTCTTCGAGGTACTTCTTGACAAACTGTTTCAAGGCAAAGCCAGCGTGGTCGGATGCTAAACCAATAACCTTAATATCCATAATCAGAGTCATTAATTCTCTCCCCTTAGTAAGGGGGAGTTAGAGAGGGTCTGAAAGAACGCCGGTTTGCGGTGGTCCAGACCACCCCTAACCCCTCCTAACTTAGGAGGGGAAGAGGTTACTTATGCGAGTAATTTCTTTACTTGCTTGTACACGTTCTCGCCAGTGAAGCCGAGTTTCTCGTCGAGCACCTTGTAAGGAGCAGAGAAGCCGAAGCTCTCGAGACCCCATACACAACCGTCAGCACCTACGAGGCCTTCGAGGTTCACGGGCAGACCAGCGGTCAGACCGAACTTCTTCTTGCCTGCGGGCAGCACGCTCTGCTGATACTCCTTCGGTTGGCTGCGGAACAGACCCTCGGAAGGAACGCTGACGATACGTGTCTTGATACCATCCTCGCGGAGCAACTTGGCACCAGCCTCGAGGGTAGAAACCTCAGAACCGGAAGCGAGCAGGATGACGTCATAGTCCTCATCGGAACCTGCGACGACGTATGCACCCTTGGTTGCCTGGGTGTAGTCGTTGCCCTCGGGCAGCATCTCGATGTTCTGACGAGAGAAGATGAGGGCTGTCGGGGTGTCGATGTTCTCCATAGCCATGCGCCAGCAGACGGTGGTCTCCTCGGCATCGGCAGGACGAACCACGAGTACGGAGTTCTTGCCGTGATGGTTCTTCAGTTTCTCCATCAGGCGGATCTGTGCCTCCTGCTCAACAGGCTCGTGGGTAGGACCATCCTCACCCACACGGAAGGCGTCGTGGGTCCAGATGAACTTCACGGGCAGTTCCATCAGGGCTGCCATACGAACGGCGGGTTTCATGTAGTCAGAGAATACGAAGAAGGTACCGCAGGCGGGGATGACGCCACCGTGCAGAGCCATACCGATACAGCAACAAGCCATGGTGAGCTCAGCCACACCAGCCTCGAAGAAGGCACCGCTGAAGTCACCGCGAACGAGGTCGTGAGTCTTCTTCAGGAAGCCATTGGTGTTATCAGAGTTAGACAGGTCGGCAGAAGCACAGATCATGTTGGGCACCTGCTCAGCCAGTTGACCGAGAACGGCAGCAGAGGCGCTACGAGTAGCACTGCCGGCCTTCTGTTCCACCTTGCTCCAATCGATAACGGGAGCCTTACCGCTAAACCACTCCTCGAGTTGCTTGGCCTGTACGGGATGTCCTTTGGCCCACTCGGCTTTCTCAGCATAGCGTTCAGCCACGATCTTCTTCAGTTCCTCAGCACGCTTAGCATATAACTCCTTCACTTCAGGGAATATCTGGAATGGATTCTCAGGATCGGCACCCAGGTTCTTCATCGTGTTGATATAAGCATCGCCTCCGAGAGGAGCGCCGTGAGTAGCGCAGTTGCTCTCATAAGAAGAGCCGTCAGCCTTCTTGGCACCCTTACCCATCACACAGTGACCGATGATCAGTGAAGGACGCTCCTTCTCAGCCTGAGCCTTCTTGATGGCCTCACGGATCTGATCCACATTGTTACCGTCGATCTTCTGAACGAACCAGCCCCAAGCCTCATACTTCTTGGCAGTGTCCTCGCAGGTCACCACCTCAGTCTTCGTAGAGAGCTGGATATCGTTGGCATCGTAGAACATGATCAGGTTGTCGAGACCGAGGTTACCGGCGATACGGCCAGCACCCTGAGAAATCTCCTCCTGCACACCACCGTCAGAGATGTAGGCGTAGATGGTCTGGTTCATCACGTTGCCCAGACGAGCCTTCAGGAACTTGGCGGCGATGGCAGCACCAACGGCGAAGCAGTGACCCTGTCCCAGAGGACCAGAGGTGTTCTCGATGCCGCGCTCAATCTCGCGCTCGGGGTGACCGGGAGTCACAGAACCCCACTGACGCAGGTTCTTCAAATCTTCCAGCGTGTACTTGCCGATGAGGCAGAGTTGGCTATAGAGCATCGGAGCCATGTGACCGGGATCGAGGAAGAAACGGTCACGACCCTCCCATGCGGGATTCTCGGGGTCATAAACTAAAAACTCACTGTACAGGGTGTTGATGAAGTCTGCACCACCCATAGCGCCGCCGGGGTGACCCGACTTGGCCTTTTCAACCATAGAAGCAGCAAGGATACGGATATTATCCGCTGCCATGTTCATAACTTTGTTGTCGTTCATAATGAATAATTAATTGTTAAACGATTATTTTGCGTGCAAAGATACAAAAATATTCCGAAACTCGTGACAGTTTCGGAATAATTCTTTTCTAAACAAAGTTAATTTACTCGGATATCTCGATGATGACTGCCGTATTCGCGGGCAATGACGGCATCCGACAGGTCACGGTGCGCGACTCTCTTGGAGCCAGCGTCAGGTAGTTGTCCGACCAGTAGGCAGGGCATATCAGTTCGCCGTTCTGGTCCTTGGCTGTCAAACGGATCATGAAGGCTACCTTGTCTGAGGCATTGCTGACCGTGGCCTCGTATACACCCTCAGAGGACGGCGTGACCGACAAGTTGCAAGTCCGTGTACACATGCCTTCGAGCATGGCATACGAAGCATACTGCTTGATGGGTGTATGTACCCAGTTGGTCTGGGACCAGTCGTATACGTCGTTACCGGCGGGGAGGAAATATTCGTTGTTGGCGATCTCTGTGCCTTGCTCGTCGTTCAGTCTGAGGAACAGGAAGGCTGCTGGTGCACCAGTCGTGTCGACATCGAAGACCTTGACTACGGTTCCCGGGGCGATATCTATGGACAGGCTGTCCTCTGTAGCCTGATTACCCTTCAGGAGTTTGGCCGAGGCCTTGTACGATGCTGGTTGCAGGGTTTCGTTGACGGCATAGACGGCCTTGGTATAGTAATCATAAATCAACTGAACGGGGGCATTGGCCTTCTTCACACCGTAGTAGGCCGCATTGGGCTGCTTGTAGTAGTCGTAGAGTTGCCAGTAGATACCCGGGCGAGCGCCGTTGAGCATCCATTGGATGATGCCGGTGGTATGGGGCCAGCGCACCCGGAAACTCTCAAACATCGCCTTCGTACTCTCGTAGTTCAGCAGGTCGGCCCGCTCCAGATACTCGTCGATGTCCTTCGTCTCACCGAAGCGCTGCCGGATTACCTCGTTCAGTGTCTTTAATGTGTTCATCTCCGAACTCGAGGCGGTGCAGAGGATATTCCACCGGTTGTCGATAGGCCAGAGTTGATTGTCCAGCATCTTCTGTAGCGACTCCTTCACAGGCAACTGGGCTCCGATGCCCGTCTCCGTGTTGAAACCGAAGGCTCCGCCGGGGGCCTCTGGATGATACCAATACGACGGACCCACATATTCGTAAGGCCCTTCCATCTTTGTGCCCGACCATCCTGAGATTTCACTCTTGAGGTTCTTGGCAGAGATGATATAGTCGCGGTCATCCTGCTCGCTGAGGAACTGCCGGTAACTCTTCTCCAGTTCGGGCTTGGGGATTCTGTCGCTGCCTACGAACCAGCCGATGATGGAGGGATGATGGCGCAGCCACATCACCTGATCCTCAAACGACTGGGCGATGAGGGCGATTTTCTCGGGTGTGATGATGCCGCCGTAGGGCTCCTCAACGGGAGTACCGAGATAGTCCTCCCACTCCCAGTGACAACTCCAGCCCGCAAGAATGAGCAGTCCCATCTCGTCGCAGAGGTCATAGAGATTCTGTGACGTTCCCCAGAAACCTTCCAGACGGACGGTGTTCATGTTCATATCGCGTACATATTTTAATTGCTGACGGTTGCTCTCCGGTGTGTCGCGCAGATAGATGTCGTCTGTCCATCCGGCACCACGGAGCAGGATCTTCTTTCCGTTCAGGGTGAAGCCGCGATAGCCCTCGTCCGTCAGGTAACTGTGCACCTCGCGGATGCCGAAGCGCACCTCCTCGCTGTCGGACACCTTTTTGTTCTCGACAAACTCCACATGCAGGTCGCAAAGTTCAGGCTTACCCATGTTATGACACCACCACAGACGAGGCTTGTCGATATGGATCTCCTCGGGGGCAACGAAGCGCTTCTTCTCGCCGGCAGCCAATGTCACAGGATAACTGAAAGTCTGTCCGTCGGCACTGCCTTTGACAACCCCTTCCACAGACTGGTCCGAGAGGTTCCTCAGTTCCGTGGAAACGGTGAGCCAGGCTTCATCCAACGTCTCTGTATTAACCCTCGAACGGATAGCGGAGTGGGAGAGGGCTACGTTGCCACAGGTCTTTACCCTTACCTCGCGATAGATGCCCATGCTCTCATCGGCAGGACGCGGGTTCCAGTCCACAAAGCCGATATTCGGATCACCAGGTTGGGCACGGAACACCTCGACGGCGAGGACATTCTCCTGGGCAACGGCCTTGGTGACGTCATACTTGAACTGCCGGAATGCCCCAGCCATCTCCTGACTGTTGGCTATCTGCTGACCGTTGAGCCAGACGTTGGCCCGATAACTGATGCCGTCGAAGTCGAGCAGCGCGTGTTCACCTTCTTTCAAGGTAGGCAGGTTGAATGTGGTGCGATACCACCAATTTTTATCGAACTGTGTCTTGTCGATCCTGGCATAGTCCTCAGCCGTCAGTGCCTCGGGTTCGAGGCCGTTGGCCGTCAGCACACCCATCAGGGTAGAGGGTACCTGGGCGGGAATCCAGCCGTCGGTATCAGCATCAGGTGTTGACAGAATGTCACCCGTCTGGCTGACCTTTTCCGATGACTGCACCTGCCATGCCATATTTTGTGATACTTTCTCTGTACAGGCTGTCAGAAGAAACGAAAGGAGGAAGGTGAAAAGAGAATAGTTTCGGTTCATAATTGGTGATTAAAGATGAAAGGTCACACAGCATTTATAACTGTGTGACCATGGTGTTAGACAAGACTTGACTTATTTGATGTTGAGGACGATAATCGACTTGGCGGGAGCCTTCACCGTCAACACGCCTTTGTTCAGTTTGGCATCGTTGAATGCCTTGGGGGCAACAACGTCGGGATGGTTGAAATCGTTAAAGTCGGCTGCATTTTTCGAGGTGAGGATGCGACCGCTGACCTGCTTGGCATTGAAGCCGGCGAAGTTGAAGTCGATGGTCTGATCCTTGTCGAGACTGACATTGGTGACGGCGAGTACGATTGAACCGTCCTTGGTTTTGGCTGCTGAGGCAGAGAGCATCGGGCAGGGACGATAGCCCTGATCCTTGGCTTCCTTCTTCTCCTTGAAGTAGCCCTTGCTCACGGCCATGATCTCACTCTCCAGGTCGAGTGGGAGATAAGTGGCCTCCTGGAACGGCGTGTACATCTCGAACACATGGTAGGTCGGTGTGAGCACCATGTGGCCTGTACCTTCCTGGTCGGTGAGGATCATCGACTGCAGCACGTTCACCACCTGGGCGATGTTAGCCATCTTCACACGTTCGGTGTACTTATGGAAGATGTTCAGCGACAGGGCGGCCACGAAAGCATCACGAAGGGCATTCTGCTGATACAGGTGCCCGGCGATGGTGCCAGGTTCCTCGTCCCACCAGGTGCCCCACTCATCGACGAGCAGACCGATCTTACCATCAGGATCCTCCTTGTCCATGATGGCCTTGTGCTTTTGGATCACTTCCTCGATCTCCGTACACTTGCCAAGAGCCCAGTAATACTGGTCATTGTTGAACTGAGTAGCAGAGCCCTTCGAACCGTTCCAGCCAGAACAAGTATAATAATGTAAGGAGATTCCCTGCATCTGTCGGCCGATGTTCTTCATCAGCACCTCTGTCCAGTTGTAGTCATAGTCAGAGGCTCCCGAGGCGATGCGGTAGAGTTTATTGTCGCCCTGATCGCGCAGGTAGGTGTTGAACTTGCGGAACTCGTTCGAGTAGTACTCGGGTGTCATGTTTCCGCCACAGCCCCAGGCCTCGTTGCCGATACCGAAGTACTTCACCTTCCAGGCTTTGTCGCGGCCGTTGGCGCGGCGCAGACGGGCCATCGGGGTATCACCGTCGCTGGTCATATACTCCACCCACTGGGCCATCTCCTTCACCGTACCTGATCCAACGTTACCGCTGATATACGGCTCGCAGCCGAGCATCTCGCAGAGGTTCAGGAACTCATGGGTGCCGAACGAGTTGTCCTCGATGGTGCCGCCCCAGTTATTGTTACGCAGCGACGGACGATCTTTCTTCGGACCGATACCGTCCATCCAGTGGTAGTCGTCGGCGAAGCATCCGCCGGGCCAGCGCATCACGGGAATCTTCAGAGCCTTCAGCGCGTCGAACACATCCTTGCGGTAGCCGTTGATGTTTGGGATCTGTGAGTCTTCTCCCACCCAGAGGCCGCCGTAGATACACGAGCCGAGGTGTTCCGAGAACTGTCCGTAGATCTCGCGGTTGATCTTGGCACCGGGTTGGTCGGCATGTATGGTAGCCTTCACACTCTCTCCTGCCGTTGCCCCACAGGCAAAGGCCATTGCGATAGTCGCAGTAACAATAATTCTTTTCATATTCTAATATTTATGGTTTATAAGCGTTTAGGCTGCAAAGATAATAAAAATAATTGATAAGGCAACGATTCCTTATGTTATTTTTTGTTTCTAACCATAAAACCATTAAAGGCGCTCCGAGGCTTCACGACGATAGTCGGATGGAGACATGCCGAATTGCTGGCGGAAGCGGTTGCTGAAGTAAGCGTTGCTGGTGAAACCAATTTCGACGGCTATCTGCACGATGCTCTTCTCAGGCTGTTCCAAGAGCAGTTGGGCGGCATGCTCCAGACGCAGTTGTTGGATATAGGTGCTCATCTTGGCGTGCTTGCTGCCCTTGGAGAAGACGGCACCCACGCGCTCCTTCGACAGAGAGAAGCGCTCCATGATTGTCTCTCGCCCGAAATTGGGGTTAGTAAAGAGGTGTTCGCGGATGATGACATTGTCGATGTACTGGAAGAGTTGTTCGTCGGAGAGTGTGCTGATGTCGGCGGGGTCGGTCTTCGGCTCATGGGCGATTTTCTCCTTCAGATACCTCTCCTTGTACTTCACGGCATCGGCTATCTGCTGTGCCAGCAGGCGGTTCTTAAGGCTGATGGTCCTGTTCTTGAAGAAAAGAATGATACCAAAGGCGAGGAACAGCATGGCGAGGATGCCGATGGTGACGGACGTCTGCTTGGCCTTGTTGGCGATGACCTGCTGGCGCTCGGCCTCCATTTGCTGCTGCAGGGCATTGTAGCGGGCGATGTGTTCGCGGGCAGTCACCTCACGCGCACTGGTCTCAATCTCATTGAAGGTTTCGAACATGTTGCCGTGTTTGCCCAATGAGGTGTAGGCCGCGGTGATGAAGTTCTGGGCCTGGTTGCGGTAGAAGCGGATGTAGTCGTTGCGCGCCTGATCACTCTTCGGCTCGCGGTGGCTGCCGTCGTGATAGGCATCGGGGTGCGCCTCGTAGTCGTTGAGGCATTCGATGATGTGTTGTGCCAACGGCAGCGTCTCGGCATACTTGTCGTGTGCACCGAGCACGTTGATCTTCCGCTTCAAGGCGATGATGAGGGCGTCGAGTTCGTCAAAGGTGGCTTCTCCATCCTCTTGGAAGGAGGCGTCCAGCAGGCAAATCACGCTGTCGAGTTTCGCCATGCCCTGCTTGTGCTGTCCCAGACTGTGGAGTGCAGCGCCGATCTCCGCCTCCGTTCGCAGGGCATCGGTCTCTGCGTCGGCTCCTAACTGTCGGCAGACGTTAACCATTTCGTACGACCGCTGCAGCCATCCCGTCGTGTCGTTCTTCATGCGTGCGGTACTGATCAGAATCTCCAGCAAATCCCTGTGTATTGTGAGATTGTTCCTGACGGAGTCGTGGTGGAGCAGGCGCTCGCCGATGGCCTGTGCCGAGTCAAGGCGGACATCCGCCGGCCCGCCGAGCAGCGAGTCGACCTGTTCATGCATCAGGCTCATGCTGTAGATCCTTGCCCTGCAAAGGCTGGCCTGCGGTTCGCTGATGTTGCCCACAATGATTGCCGAATCGATGATTTGTAATGCACGTATTGGCTGGTAACCATAGATGTTCATGGCTACTTGCTTGGTATGGAGCGTGTCACTTGGCCGTATGGCATGGCTGGCACTAGGGCCTTTGTCGTTCTTCGGCGATCCCGTACAGCCCGCCGTCAAAGCCACCATGACTATAACTAATATAATGTATAGAGCCTGTCGCATAGTTTTATAGTTGATTATATTCGTCTGCAAAGATAATGCAAATCCGACAAATATCCAAGTGTTTTTGGAGTTTTTCTCAGGAAGAGTCTCTATTTGTCAATTCCAAGGCTCCATCTGCGATGTATTCTGAATGCTTCGTTCTGATTCCTTCCAAGACTTGTTCTGATAGGCCCTGTGGGGGTATACTAATGCTTGGTACGAGTCGTACAAGGCATTGGAACAAGTTGTACAAGGCATCGGAACAAGTTGTACAAGGCATTGGAACGAGTTGTACAAGGCAGCAGAACGAGTGATGAAGGCTTTGTGAGGAAACAATTTAGCCCCGCCGGCTTGTCAAACGGTCAGCGGGGCTGTAGGTTTGCCATCTTGCCTCCCGGCGATGGCCGATGCCGCCACAGCGAGCATTAATTTAAATGAATTATATAAAAGTTGTGTTGGATTTTGGGTGCAAATATACAAAAACAATGCCTATGCCGCAATAGTAAAGACAAGATTACAATAGTTTTCAGACAAGATTACAAGTCCACAGACAAGATTACAATAGTTTTCGGACAAGATTGCAAATCCCCTCTGCGGTCACATGGTCACAGCTGTGACCGTGACCGTGTGGGAGGAAAAAAAGAAAGCCTCGCTCAAGCGGGGCTTTCTTAAGAGAGTGGATTTATTGTTGTTACTTCTTGTTGTCGACAGCAGCCTGTTCGATAGGGAGGCAGCGCTTGTAGTTCTCAATGTAACGCTCGAAGCCTGTGACATCGTCGGCGGTGGGGGCGATAGAGACGCCAGTATTCCCTGCGAAGACCACGTTCTCGAGGTAGTCGGCAAGATTCAGTTTGTCGGGATTGTTTACTACATAGCCTGCCAGCAGGGCGATACCCCAGGCACCACCTTCGCCAGCGGTCTCCATCACGCTGATGGGGCTGTTGAGGGCAGCCGCAAGCATGCGTTGGCCCACACCTGGCGTTTTGAAGTAACCACCATGACCCGTGATGCGGTCCACGCGGATCTTCTCTTCCTTCAGCAGGATGTCGTTGCCGATCTTCAGCACGCCGATGGCACCATAGAGGTGGGCACGCATGAAGTTGGCGAGGTTGAACTTGTCATTGGCGGAGCGTATGAACATGGGGCGACCTTCCTGCAAACCTGTGACAGGTTCACCAGACACGTAGTTGTAGGACATCAGACCGCCACAGTCGGTGTCGCCCTCCAGCGCCTTGTTGAAGAGTTTGCCGTAGAGTTCGTTCATATCCACCTTGATACCAAGAAGTTGCTGGTATTCCTTAAAGAGTCCCACCCAGGCGTTGATGTCGCTGGTGCAGTTGTTGCAGTGGACCATAGCCACGAGCGAACCGTCGGGGGTGGTCACCATGTCGATCATCTCGTAGGGTTTGCTCAGTGGTTTCTCGAGCACGATCATAGAGAAACTGGATGTGCCTGCCGACACATTACCTGTGCGCTGCTTGACAGCATTGGTAGCCACCATGCCCGTTCCAGCGTCACCCTCAGGAGGACAGACGGGGATGCCTGCCTTCAGATGCCCACTGACATCGAGTTTCTTTGCTCCTTCCGGTGTGAGGAAACCTGCGTTATCACCTGCATTCAGTGATTTCGGCAGGATATCCAACAACTTCCATGAGAATCCTTTGGGTGCAATCAGTTCGTCAAACTTCTTTACCATCTCTGCGTCGTAGGTCTTTGTCTCTGGGTCAACGGGAATCATACCCGATGCATCGCCAACACCCAGCACGAATTGACCCGTAACCTGCCAATGTACATAACCAGCGAGGGTCGTGAGGTATTTGATGTCGCTGACATGCTCCTCGTTATCGAGGATGGCCTCATAGAGGTGGCTGATGCTCCAACGGAGGGGAATGTTGTAGTTGAAGAGTTTGGAGAGTGCAGCGGCGGCCTTACCTGTATTGGTGTTACGCCAGGTGCGGAAGGGCACGAGGATCTCCTGTTGCTTGTTGAAGGCCATATAGCCGTGCATCATGGCTGAGAAGCCGATGGCGGCAAGGGCTTCGATCTCGCAGTCGTACTGTTTCTGAACATCCTTGCGGAGTTCGGCATAGCAGTCCTGGAGTCCGTACCAGATAGCCTCGGTAGAGTAGGTCCAGAGACCGTCTACCAACTGGTTCTCCCACTCGTGTGAGCCCTGTGCGATGGGCTTGTTGTCCTGGTCGATCAGGACGGCCTTGATTCTCGTGGAACCGAATTCGATTCCCAATATGGCTTTTCCAGCCTCGATTGTTTGTTTTGCGGTCATAGTTTTCCTTTTATTTTAATGCCTTGTTCAGCATGAAGTAAATCTCGTTGTTACGGAGAGTTTGTTTGAACTCGTAGGTCTTGGTCTCCTTGTTGATCTTGACATACTCGATGCCGAGCATCTCTGCAAAGTCTTCCCAATACTCTTCGGTGATGTCGTAAGAGAAGGCGCTGTGGTGTGTACCACCAGCGAGGATCCAAGCACCGGCACCGATCTCGAACGTGGGCTGGGGTACCCAGAGGGCAGAGGCCACGGGGAGGTTCGGCATGGGCTTCGGCTCGATGCACTCGACCTCCTGAGAGATGAGACGGAAACGGTTGCCGAGGTCAACGACTGTAGCCTTGATGCCACGACCGACCTTTGAGGTGAACACGAGACGGGCTGTCTGCTGCTTGCGGATACCGATGCCGAGGAAGTGAACCTCAAGTTTGGGTTTGTCGACGGCGATGAGCGGGCAGACCTCGAGCATGTGGCTCTGGAGGCAAGACGAGCGGTCGCCGGCGAAGTTCAGGGTGTAGTCCTCAAGGAATGAGCAGCCCGTGGGTAGACCCTGAGAGATGACCCAGAGGGTGCGATAGAGGCAGGCTGTCTTCCAGTCGCCCTCGGCACCGAAGCCATACCCCTCTTCCATCAGACGCTGTGAAGCGAGACCTGGAATCTGGTCGAATCCGCAGAAGTCAGGAGCGTCGATGTCGGCATCACCGAGGTCGTCGAAGTTGGTGGTGAAGGCGGTAGCACCCTCATCCTTCAGCACGCGGCGCAGGGCAATCTCAGCCTTAGCAGCGTTCTTTACCTTCTCCCAATATACCTGTTCGCCACTCTCGTCAATCTTGATGGTATAGAGTCTCTTGTACTCTTCGACAAGTTCATCGGCCTCCTTGTCGGTGACCTTCTTGAAGTACTCCATCAGCGAAGAGACGGGGTAGTAGTCCACATGGTAGCCCAGACGCTGCTCGAACTCCACACGGTCACCGTCGGTGACAGCCACGTTGTTCATGTTCATGCCGAACATCAGGCAGCGCACGTTGTGAGCATCAGCCACACCAACGGCTACGCGGGCCCAAACGGCAATCTGCTTCTGGGCAGCCTCGTCCTTCCAGTATCCACAGACCACCTTACGGGGTACACGCATACGGGTGCAGATGTGTCCGAACTCGATGTCACCGTGAGCACTCTGGTTGAGGTTCATGAAGTCCATGTCCATAGTAGCCCAGGGGATCTCGGCGTTATACTGTGTGTGGAAGTGGAGGAGGGGCTTCTGCAACTGCTGCAGACCCTTGATCCACATCTTGGCGGGCGAGAAGGTATGCATCCAGGTGATGATACCGACGCACTTCTCATCGTTATTGGCAGCCAGCATCACCTGCTCGACTTCCTTTGAACTGTTGGCTGTACCTTTATATACAATCTTCACGGGGATGTTGCCGCTGTCGTTCAGACCTGCTACCATTTCCTTACTATGACCGTCGACTGCTACGACTGCGTCACCTCCATAGAGCAACTGTGCGCCAGTTACCCACCAAATCTCGTAATTATCAAATGCCTTATTCATAAATGTGATGTTAAGTTTTTAAGTTTATAATTGTTTTTTCCTTAATGCTTTTGTCCTTTCTGTCCGTAATAGGCGTTGGGACCATGCTTGCGCATGTAGTGCTTCTCGACGAGGAGCGGGTTCATCGTCGTATGAGGATTGACGCTGAATGAGATGAATGCCATCTTGGCACACTGCTCCATGACCTTGGCGTTGTAGACGGCATTGTCGGGAGAGGTCCCCCAAGAGAACGGTCCATGGTTCTTGACCAGCACTGCCGGCGTGTGGTCAGGATTGATCTTGCGGATGTTCAGGATCTCGTCGACGATGACATTGCCTGTCTCGAGCTCGTAGTTGCCTTTCACTTCAGCCTCTGTCATGTCACGGGTACAAGGGATATCCTTGTAGAAGTAATCAGCATGTGTGGTGCCGATGTTGGGAATGTCGCGGCCAGCCTGGGCGAAGGCTGTGGCATAGGTAGAGTGGGTGTGCACTACGCCCTGAATGTTGGGGAAGGCGCGATAAAGCACAAGATGGGTCGGCGTGTCGGAAGAGGGATTGAGGTCTCCGTCGACCACCTCACCAGTCTTGAGGTCAACAACTACCATATCGGATGCTTTCATTACATCGTAGTCTACGCCCGAGGGCTTGATGACTACGAGACCATTCTCGCGGTCAATACCTGAGACATTTCCCCATGTGAAGATTACGAGGTTCTGCTTGACCAGATCGAGATTGGCTTTGAATACTTTTTCTTTGAGTTCTTCTAACATAATTGTTTTATTTTATATTTTAAAGTTAGGCGCTTCATTATATACTCGTTTGTTGAAACGATAGAGGTAGGCACCACGCTTGGAACTGGTTTTGTCCATCAGATCGGTCTTCTCGATGAAGTCCATCTCCTTGATGCGCTTGCGGAAATTGCGCTTGTCGAGTTCGGCTCCGTTGACGGCCTCATAGAGATGCTGGAGTTGGGTCAGCGTGAAGAGGGCAGGGAGGAGCCGGAAGCCAACAGGCTCATGAGCCAGTTTCTGTTGCATCATCTTCCGGGCCTTGCGAACCATCTCGTTGTGGTCGGAATAGAGTTGTGGAATCTCGTTGATATCCACCCATTTCACGCCATGCGACAAACGCAATTCTTCATCATAATCCTTGACATTGATGAGAGCATAGTATGCGATAGACACGACCCGTTCTCCCGGGTCACGATCCACGCTTCCGAATGCACCAACCTGGCGCATGAACAGGTTCCGTAGTCCGGTCAGTTCATAGAGTGTCCGTGTAGCCGCATCATCGACACTCTCGTCGCTGGCGACGAAGCCTCCGTAGAGGCTCCATTCACCACGACCGGGATCCATCTGGCGTTTGCCGATGAGAATTTTCAACTTCCCTTCATCGAAGCCGAAGATAATACAGTCTACAGACAGCCAGACCTTGGAATGTTCTATATAAAATTGTGTCATCGAGAATTAAACGATTTACGATTATTTACCAGAAGTAAGCGTAGAAGCAACTGACGAGACCGACGACAACAAGTGTGCCGACGATGTCCCAGATACCCCAACTCTCACGGATGCTCTTCTTGAACTCGGGAGTGAAGGTGATGGCATCCACTTGTTCCTTCGAAGGTGCAGGCGTGAAGCAACTGACAACCACCATCAGGATGATGATGAAGACGAGCAGCCAGCACTCGAAGATGAGCCAGTTGGTCTGCCAGAACCATGAAGTGGCATCCCAGAAAGCACCGTCCATTGCTGCCTTGCCGGAGTCGGTGATCACATTGGTAATCAGGCGTATCATACCGATGAGGAATCCACCAATAAGACCCCATTCACCGGCCTTCGGCGTAATCTTCTTAGAGAAGATACCCAGGGTGAAGACGGCTACCATCGCTGGAGCAATCAGCGACTGGATGTCCTGCAGGTATGAGTAGAGGTTACCCATGTTCATCATAATCGGCATCCATGCCAGACCCAGCAGCACGACAACAACTGTTGCTGTACGGCCTACGAATACGTAGTGAGCCTCGCTCATGCCCTTCTTCATCGGTTTGTAGAAGTCCTCAGTGAAGAGGGTGGCGCAGGAGTTGAAGAAGGCAGCCAGAGAGGCAACGAGGGCGCAGACGAAACCGATGGTTACGATACCCTTGATACCTGCAGGCAGGATGTTCTTCACCATCATGGCGAAGGCACCGTCGGTAGACTCATGGTTGGTGATGTCCATCTCGATGCCACTGCCGGTCTTCAAGGAGAGCGCATAAGCGATCATGCCAGGAATCAGGAACATGAAGCAAGGGAGGAGTTTGAAGAAACCTGCAGCAATGGTGCCACGACGGGCACGAGCCATGACCACCTTGTTGTCCTCGCCAGGTACCTGACCAAGTACACGCTGAACGATGTGCTGGTCTGTACACCAGTACCAGAAGCCGATGATGGAAGCACCGAGGAAGACCACGTAGCCAGGGAACTGCGGATACATTGGGTCGCCGGGATTGGTGTGGAACATGTGAGTTGTTCCATAGCCGTCATGAGCAGCGTTGCAGGCAGCCATCATGTTGCTCCAACCCTGAGTGATGCTGCCATCGCCGAGGGCAGAGAGGCCGAGGAAGAGCACCAGGAACGAACCTATAATAAGAATAGGTGTCTGGATGGAAGACAGTGTCATCACACCCTTCATACCACCGAAGACGGTAAAGACTGCCGTGATGGCAATCAGGCCGATGGCACCATACCAGAATGGGATGCCGAGGAGGTACTTGAAGAAGATACCACCAGTGAAGGCGGTTACGGAGACCTTCGTCAGCACATATGCCACGAGGGTGATGATAGAGAGCCATGAGCCTGTGCGCTGTGTGTAGCGGAACTTCAGGAAGTCGGGCATCGTGATAATCTTACCCATCTTATTGATGAGCAACTGATAGAACGGAACAAAGAGCCAGCCGAGGATGAGGATCATCCATCCCTGCATCTCCCAGTGGGCCATACCCACACCGTCCTTAGCACCAGTACCGGCGAGACCTACAAGGTGCTCTGAACCGATGTTGGCGGCAAAGATGGCCATACCGATGACATACCAAGGCTCACCCTTACCGAAGAGATAAGCAGAAGAGTCTTCGCCCTGCTGGGCTTTCTTGTCTTTCCAGATGGCGTACCATACAGCAGCCACCACTCCTAAGAGGCCAACGATCAGGACTACCCAATCGAGCCAGATGAATTCATTTGAACTCCAATTCATAATGTTATTAATGTATTAATAGTTAGTGATTATTTAATCGAGAACTTATATGCAGCATGGCTGTAGTATTTCTCGTCAGGATTCAGGGTCGGCTGAACCCAGTCGGGATGATTGGGAGAGTCGGGATATTTCTGGCTCTCGAGACACACACTTACGTGCTTGGGATATTTGAGACCATGCTTGCGGATGATGTTGGCATCGGCACCGACACCCTGGAAGTTTCCGCTATAAACCTGTACACCGGGCTCGTTGGTAAACATCTCCATGAAGATGCCAGACTTCGGCGAGTAGAGGCTGGCGCAAACCTGTGTGTCATCGCCCTTACCGTCTTTATAGGTGTTCAGGCAGAAATTATGGTCATAACCTGTGGCGTTCTGAATCTGATCGAAGTCGGACTGAATGCTATCGCCAATGGCGTGTGGGGTACGGAAGTCCATTGGGGTGCCTTCCACAGACTTGATTTCTCCTGTGGGAATGTAAAGTTTATCACTAGGAGTAAAGTTGTCGGCATTCACATAGAGTACCTGGTCATAGCCGGCTTGTGTGAAGTCGCCACTCAGGTTGTAGTAGTTGTGGTTCGTCTGATTGATGATCGTGGGCTTATCGGCCTCAGCCTCCCAGGTCATATCGAGGATGTTGTCGGCAGTGACCTTGTAAGTCGTGACAGCCATCACCTTGCCAGGGAAGCCGTTCTCGCCGTCAGCAGCCACAATCGTCAGTTTCAGGATAGAGTCGCCAATCTGCTCGGCATCGTACACCTGATGCATCCATCCGGTGTTGCCACCACCATGAAGGCAATTCGGACCATCGTTCTTCTTCAGTTGATACTCTTTCTCGCCGAGGGTGAACTTACCTTCCTTGATGCGATTGGCATAACGTCCTACACTCGATCCGTAGTCAGAGGGACTGTTTAGGGTGTCGGCATATTGGGCGATGTTGTCAAAGCCCAGCACGACATCCGTGGGTTTACCGTCCTTGTCGGGAACAACCAGTGACACGATACGTCCACCATAGTTCGTGATGCACACTTCCATGCCATTGGCATTCTTAAGAGTGTACAGTTTCACGGGTTTGTTCTGGATGGTCGTGTCAAACTTGGCAACGTCTAAGCCAGATACTGTCAGTTGTGGTGCCTGCACTTTTTTCTCACAGGCCGAGAACATAAGCACAACTGTGCCCAGTCCCATAATCATACCTTTAAGTACTTTCATTTTAATACGTTTTTAAGTTATTATGATGTTATAGCGTTTATTTTGGGTGTAAAATTACAATTATTATTTGAATTGTGCAACACTTTAAGCCATAAATAAACGGCATAAAGTGTAAATATAACACTTTATGCCGTAATTTAACCTTTTTTGGCTTAATTATCGCAATATCAGCAGAGTTTTCGTGAACCGTCGCCTATAACTACATCGTAGACTTTCGGCTCATGTCCATACTTCTCGTTGAAACGCTTCTTCGCATCCTCGATGAAGTTCTTGTACAGATCATTGCGTACGAGATTGATGGTACAGCCACCAAAGCCACCACCCATAATGCGAGAACCTGTTACGCCATTTTCCTTCGCGATGTCGTTCAGGAAATCGAGTTCTTCGCAAGATACCTCGTAATCCTTGGAGAGACCCTCATGGGTCTTGTACATCATCTCACCGACTTTCTCATAGTCGCCTTCATTCAGAGCGTCGCAGACAGCCAGCACACGGTCTTTCTCACCGAGCACGAATTTGGCGCGCTTGTAATCCTCAGCACCCACTTCGTCTTTCACTTCCTCGAGTTGTTCCCATGTGCAATCACGCAGCGTCTCAAATTGGCTTTCCGGATGCTTGGCTGCGATATGCTTGACCACATTCTCACAAGAACGACGACGGTCGTTATAGGGAGATCCTGCCAACTGATGCTTGACAACGGAATCAAGGAGCACTAGACGATAGCCGTCTGGCTTGAAAGGAAAATACTCAAACTCACGGCTACGGCAGTCCAAACGCATCAGGCATCCTGCCTTGCCAAAGACAGAGGCAAACTGATCCATAATACCGCAATTGACGCCGCAGTAGTTATGCTCTGTAGCCTGTCCTGCCAGTACCATATCCCATTGGCTGACTTTGTTCTCGCCGAAGATATCGTTAAGGCCACAGGCGAAACAACTCTCCATAGCAGCGGAAGAAGACATGCCAGCACCTAGAGGTACATCGCCAGAGAAGGCTATATTAAAGCCTTTAACAGGTACTCCTAATTTCTTCATCTCTAAAGAAATACCATAGATGTAGCGTGCCCAACTGGCTCGAGGGCCATCAGGATCACTCAACTTAAAATCGACACGGTCTTTCAAGTCTATAGCATAAGCCATCACGGTGTCTTCTGTTCCGTTGGCACGCATCTCTGCCATCACACCTTTATCGACTGCTCCTGGAAATACGAAACCACCATTGTAGTCCGTATGCTCACCAATCAGGTTGATTCGTCCGGGAGAGGCATATACATTACCAGTCTTTCCATCAAAGTGCTTGATGAAACGGCTTCTTACAAATTCAATATCCATCATATATTTATATAAGGTGTAAATCAATCGACGGGGATGTCCTTATTCACGTTCTTACAGCCGATGAGTGCATAGTAGAACATGTAGGCTACTGCCAGGAAGTAGACGAAATAACTGGGCATGTATCCGAAGATGTCTGCAAAGAAATTCTGTACTACCGGCAATACGCCACCACCTACCACCATCATCATGAAGATGCCAGATGCCTGGGCTGTGTATTTTCCAAGACCTTCTGTGGCCAAGTTGAAGATTGAGGCCCACATCACGGAGGTGAACAAACCGCAGAGCACGAGCAGCAGGGCTGTCAGAGGCACTGTCGTAGATGTGATGGTGCCTTCCAAAATAGAAATCAGCGGCATGCTGACCGTTACACTCTTAGGAGTGAAGATGGCTGCCAGGATGAGAATCATGCAAGCGAAGGTGGCTATCAACATGAGTTGACGTGAAGACACCTTGGCGGCAATGAAACTGGAGCACAGACGACCTACGAGCATTAGTAGCCAATACATGGCTGCTACTGCTCCACCGATGGTGGCAGCATTCACGACGGCATCAGGATTGACCCATGCGCCATTGGCAGAGGTGTCTGACAGGTAGAAGTTCAAACCACCTGGGATGCCTACTTCAACACCAACATAAACAAAGATAGCAATAACGCCTAACAGGCAATGGCGGAAGGACCAGGGTGAGTGTTCAAACACCGTATCTGCGGTCACCTTGCCCATCTCAGGATCTTTGATGGGAATGAAGATCAGGGCAACGAAAGCGGCAGCGAAGACCGTCATGGCGATATACATCACCAGGTTGACGTCTGCCATCTGGGTAGAGGCCGTCACCGTACCGATCAAGGCACCCACGAGCATTGGGGTCATCGTACCGGCGAGGGAGTTTAGAGTACCGCCAATCATGTTCAGTTGGTTACCACGGTTACCACCACCACCAAGCAGGTTCAACATCGGGTTCACCACAGTATTCAGGATACAGACTGAGAAACCGGATATGAATGCACCGAAGAGATAGATGCAAAAGCCAGGGATACCTCCAGAGAAACCTGAGAGGTACTGGATGAGTACGCCTATGAAACCTACAGCAATACCAATCAGCGCCGTCTTCTTGTAGCCTACCTTTGTCAACATCTTTCCTGCGGGGATACCCATGAAAAGATAAGCAAAGAAGTTCATGAAGTTACCCATGATGCCAAGCACATTGGATCCGCCAATTTCAGGCTGGTTCTTCCAGATTACACCAATGGGCGCGCCAAGATTCGTGACGAACGAAATCATGGCATACAGGAACATCATCGTGATAATGGCGATGATACTTCCATTTGTCTTTTGATTACTCATATTTAAAATAATGTCTTAATTCAGTTTTACGTTGTGCAGGTTACTCAACGACACCGAAACGATAGATGGTCTTGTGCTTGTAGGTCTGACCGGGACGTAGGATGACACTTGGGAAATATGGGCGGTTAGGCGTGTCGGGGAAGTGCTGGGTCTCCAAACATACTGCAGAACGGAAGGGGAATGTGCAACCGTTAGCACCCTTATAGCCGCTGGCGTAGTTGGCTGTGTAAAGTTGCATGCCGGGCTCTGTCGTGTAGCACTCCAGCGTACGTCCGCTCTTCGGATCAGTGATTCTGGCAGCAAAACTCAGTTCTCCTTCCTCACGCTTGTTCAACACATAGTTGTGATCATAGCCTTTACCGAACTTAATCTGCTCGTTGTCGGCATTGATGTCCTGACCAAAGGTCTTCGGCTTACGGAAGTCGAACGGTGTGCCTTCTACTTTCAGGATTTCGCCTGTAGGAATGGCGGTATCGTCAGTAGGCAGATAGAAATCGGCATTGATCTCACAGATCTGATCCTCAATCGTCGGAGTGGGGTCTGCAGTGCCTGCTAATGAGAAGAAGGCGTGATGCGTCAGGTTGACGATGGTCTTCTTGTTTGTGGTTGCCATGTACTCAATGACCAACTCGTTGAGGTCTGTAAAGGTGAATTCAACGGTGACGTCGAGTTCTCCAGTGTAACCTTCCTCTCCGTAGGATGAGATACGATGCAAAGCCAGAGAGCGGGGACCCATCTGACGGGCATCCCATACCTTGGCGTTAAAGCCGACTGCACCACCATGCAAATGGTTAGGACCATCGTTGAGAGCCAACTGATAGTCTTTTCCATTCAGGGTGAACTGACCCTTGCAGATACGGTTACCCCAGCGACCAATCAGTGTGGAGAGATACGGTTCCTTACCACTGGTGAGTTGCTTGATGCTGTCGTGACCTTGAATCACATTACCTACTTTACCGTCTTTGTCTGGCACCATGATGGCACAGATGGCACCGCCATAATTGGAGATGGCTACTTCAAAACCCTTACGGTTTCTGAGGATGTACAAATCGGTTTTCTTACCATTAATCGTGGCCTGGAAGTTCTCACGCTTCAGACCACATGCATTCGCTGTTTCTGTTGTGTTTGCCATAAAAATATGCTTTTAGTTACTATATTTTTTGCAAAGTAACAGAAAAAAAAGCAAATGAACGAATGAAACGCCAAAAAAAATGTTTCGGATGTATTAAAAAACCCTAAATGCAGTTTTTCAGGAAGTCTGCCACCACATAACTGCTACCTCCAATGAACACAAAGTCGTCATTTTTAACGCATTTTTTGATGGCATCATAAGCACTTGACACGCTGGGATAACTTTCTCCCTGAAGACCCAGTTGCTGGGCATAGAGTTTTAAAATGTTTTCTGAAACAGACCGTTTTGAACTGGCTTTAGTAAAATAATAGGTGGCATTTTTCGGCAGCAGGGCCATCACACCCTCGATGTCTTTGTCGTCCACCATACCAAATAGAATATGCATCTGATGGCAGACCACAGCATCCAGTTGTTTACTCAGATACTCCCACCCAGGAAGGTTATGTCCTGTATCGCAAATGGTCTTAGGCTTCTCGCACACCATCTGCCAACGCCCTTGCAACCCTGTCAGTTCACATACGTCCTTGAAGCCTTCCTTAACTTCCTTGTTCAGGCATGCTGACTCAGGATCGCAGTTGACAGGATGCATGAAACCCAGCCTCTCCAGTTGTCTGACGGCACAAAGTACGGTGTTCGTGTTCTTGGTTTGATAATAGCCGGCAAGTTCTCCTTCCAAAATACCGAAATGCTCCGTTTGATAAGTGAAGCCCTTGGTTGAAGGATGGCTGTTTAACACCTCAGGCTTGTCTTCGGCAAACGTGATGGGGGCATGTGTCTCGGTGGCGACAGTCTCGAAGACCGTTCTCGTCTCGGGGGTTGTCTCTCCGATGACAACGGGTACACCCGTTTTGATGATACCTGCCTTCTCGAATGCAATCTGTTCGAGGGTAGAACCTAAGAACTGGGTGTGATCCATCCCGATGTTGGTGATGACCGATAGGATGGGGGTGATGATATTGGTACAGTCGAGTCTGCCTCCCAATCCCACTTCAATAACGGCAATATCCACATTCATCTCTGCGAAATACTTGAAGGCCATGGCCGTGGTTATCTCGAAGAATGAGGGTTGGATAGATTCGATGACAGGTTTCTCTTGACTGACAAAGTTAACGACATAGTCTTCAGGAATCGGCTGGCCATTGATACGAATACGTTCACTGAAGTCTACGAGATGGGGTGAGGTGTACAGACCGACTCTATAGCCACACATCTGAAGTATGGCCGACAGCGTGTGCGAACAGGAACCCTTTCCGTTGGTTCCTGCCACATGGATGGTCAGGAATTTCTTGTGGGGATGTCCGAAATGCTTATCCAGCGCCAAGGTGTTGTCAAGGCCTGCTTTATAACCACTGGCACCTATCCGCTCAAACATGGGCGTGGCGTTGTATAAGTATTCACACGTCTCCTTATAGTTCATGAAGATTATCGATTTTCAATTGACAATTTTCGATTTGCGAATAACTATTTATGAGAAATAGTTCTTGAACTTCTGGAAGATAGAGTCCTTGGTCTGCTTGTCGCCCTTGAAGTTGTCGCTGTTGCGGAAAGACTCAATGGCTTGCTTCTCCTCACGGCTGAGTGTTCTGGGGACATAGACACTGATGTTCACCACCAGGTCGCCCTTGCCGCTGCCATAACCTTGCACTGCGGGGAGTCCCTTGCCACGCAGACGAAGTGTCTTGCCAGGCTGTGTGCCATTTTCCAGTTTCACCCTTAGTTTCGATCCTTCGATGGTCGGAATCTCCACTTCGCCGCCTAAGGCTGCAGTGGGGAAGTCGAGCAGCAGGTTATAGATCAGGTCGTTGCCATCGCGAACGAAGGTGTCGTTGTCTTCTTCTTCGATAAACACCTGAATATCGCCATTGATACCATTGTGCCTGCCAGCGTTGCCTTTTCCTGGCACATTGACGACCATTCCTTCAGCCACACCTGCAGGGATATTGATTTCAACCACCTCTTCGCCTTTCTCAATACCAGTGCCACCACAGTGCTTACACTTGTTCTTGATCACTTGTCCCTCTCCGTTACATGTCGGGCAGACACTCTGCTGCTGCATCATGCCGAAGATGCTCTGGGTGGTGTGAGTGATGACCCCCTGACCGTGACAAGTCGGACAAGTCTCCTTACCACTTCCGGCCTCTGCACCTGAACCACTGCAATGAGGGCAGGGAATATCTTTGCGTACCTTGAATTTCTTGGTGACACCCTTGTTGATTTCTTCCAATGAGAGTTTCACTTTCAAACGCAGGTCACTGCCACGATGCTGTTGTGGGCGACGTGGTCCGCCACCGAAGCCTCCGAAACCGTGACCTCCGAAGATGTCGCCGAACATAGAGAAGATATCGTCCATGTTCATCGAGGCACCGCCGAAGCCGCTGAAATCGAAACCACCGGCACCAGGACCTGCGAAACCGAACTGGTCGTACTGCTGACGGGTCTTCGGATCGTGCAATACGTTATAGGCCTCGGCAGCCTCCTTGAATTTCTCCTCTGCTTCTTTATCACCAGGATTGCGGTCGGGGTGATATTTGATGGCTATTTTGCGGTATGCTTTCTTAATCTCGTCTTCCGAGGCGGTCTTCTCGACCCCAAGTACCTCATAGTAGTCTCTTTTCTGTGCCATTTGTTTTGTTTGCAGTTTGCTGTTTACTGATGATTACTGGCCTACTGCCACTTTTGCGTGGCGAATTACTTTGTCGTTTAGTTTGTATCCCTGTTGCAGACAGTCGATTACCTTGCCCTTCTTGTCGTCACCCATGCCTGGCACCATAGCCACGGCCTCATGAAGGTCGGTATCGAAGTCTGCGTTTTCTGTATCAATCTTGCTGACTCCCTGTGCCTCGAGCGTCTTCATGAATTTCTGATGGATCAGTGTCATACCCTCGCGGAGCACTTCAGGATCATCGGTCTTCGCACCGTTTTCGATGGCACGCTCCATATCGTCGAGGATGGGCAGGATGGCCGTGATGAATTTCTCACCACCATTAAGGATGAGTTCTGCACGTTCCTTCAACGTACGTTTGCGATAGTTCTCAAACTCTGCCACCTTGTAGAGTATCTGGTTCTTCAGTTCTGCGATTTCAGCCTGAGCCTTGGCCAGCGGGTCTGCTTCTTCTTCTGACTCCTCAGGGTTCTCAGAGTTTTCAGAGTTCTCAGAATTTTCGGAGTTTTCTGCCTCTTTGTCAGTCTCATTGACAGGAGCCTCGTTCAGCGTCTCCTCGTCTTCGATGTTAATATCTTTTTCTTCCATAATTGCTTTGTTTTTAAGATTCTGAAAGTCCCAATGCAAATTCCGTGCCATCAAGCATAGAGTTCTGCCTTCTTAGCCTTAATCTGCTCGTCGTAGATGTAGTCATCATACGTCATCAGTTTGTCGATAGTTCCCTTGGGTGTCAGTTCGATGATACGGTCGGCCACGGTGTTGATGAATTCATGGTCGTGCGAGGCGAAGAGGATATTACCCTTAAACTGAATCAGGTTATTGTTGAAGGCCTGAATACTCTCGAGGTCCAGATGGTTTGTAGGCGTGTCGAGTATCAGGCAGTTGGCATTCTTCAATTGCATGCGGGCAATCATGCAGCGCATTTTCTCACCTCCAGACAGCACATTCACATGCTTCAGCACATCCTCCTCCTTGAAGAGCATACGTCCGAGGAAGGATTTCATCGTCACCTCATTGCCTGGTCCCCACTGCGAGAGCCAGTCCACGAGGTTCATCTCGCTCTGGAAGAACTCAGTATTATCTAGTGGCAGATAGGCTGTGGTGATGGTGACACCCCATTTGAAGGTACCGGCGTCAGCCTTGCGATTACCATTGATAATCTCGAAGAGTGCGGTCATCGCCTTGGGATTGTGAGAGAGGAACACGGTCTTCTGACCTTTCTCGATGGTGAAACTCACGTTGTCGAAGAGTACGGTTCCATCAGGATCAACGGCCTTCAGACCTTCTACTTCTAAGATCTGGGTGCCTGGCTCGCGCTCCATCGAGAAGATGATGCCAGGGTACTTACGTGTGGAGGGAGTGATCTCGTCAACGTTCAGTTTCTCCAGCATCTTCTTACGGGAGGTCGTCTGCTTCGATTTTGCCACATTGGCAGAGAATCTTCTGATAAACTCCTCCAACTGCTTCTTCTTCTCCTCGGCCTTCATCTTCTGATTCTGAGCCTGACGGAGAGCCAGTTGTGACGACTCGTACCAGAATGAGTAGTTACCCGAGAACAGGGTTACTTTTCCGAAGTCTATATCCACCGTCTGTGTGGAGACCGCATCGAGGAAGTGACGGTCGTGGGAAACCACGAGCACACACTGTTCCAGATTCGAGAGATATTCCTCCAGCCACTGCACGGTATCGAGGTCGAGGTCATTGGTAGGCTCGTCGAGCAGCAGGTTGTCAGGGTGACCGAACAAAGCCTTGGCCAGCATCACGCGTACCTTCTCGTTGTTTGATATGTGGGCCATCTGCTTATAATGCACACTCTCAGCCACGCCGAGATTCTGCAACAACTGTGCGGCTTCGCTTTCAGCCTCATAGCCGTTCATCTCGGCAAAGGCCATCTCCAGTTCTGCAGCGCGGTTACCGTCTTCTTCTGTCATCTCTGGCTTGGCATAGAGTGCCTCGCGCTCCTTCATATTGTCCCACATGGGCTTGTGTCCCATCAGCACCGTATCCATCACGGAGAACTCGTCATATTTGAAGTGGTCCTGCTCCAGCACACTCAGGCGCTCGCCAGGCTGCATTTCCACGGTGCCTTTATTGGGTTCCAGTTCACCACTGATGGCACGTAGCAGAGTAGACTTGCCTGCGCCGTTAGCACCGATGATACCATAGATATTTCCACTCGTGAATTTCAGGTTGACGTCCTTGTAGAGGACTTTCTTTCCAAACTGTATCTGCAGATTTGTTACTGTTATCATTGCTTGCTTTCTATACCTTATATATTATTAATGGGCTGCAAAGTTACACATTATTTCTGAATTAGCCAAATTTTCAGCCGAAATCTATCATAATAACCCCTTTGTGGAGGGTAGTTCGAAGTGATAGATATCCCTTCTGACAGCCATTTTCAGCGAACGTGCCAACGCCTTGAAGATGCCTTCTATCTTGTGATGCTCGTTCTCTCCTTCGGCCTTGATGTTCAGATTCATCTTCGCAGCATCGCTGAGCGACTTGAAGAAATGTAAGAACATTTCGGTAGGCATCTCGCCTATTTTCTCGCGTTTGAAAGTGGCATCCCATACCAGCCAGGGACGTCCTCCGAAATCGAGTGCAACGCTACATAGGCAGTCGTCCATGGGCAGACAATAGCCATAGCGCTCGATGCCACGTTTGTCACCCAGGGCGGTCAGGATACACTCACCTAAGGCGATGGCGGTATCCTCGATGGTGTGATGCTCGTCTACCTCGAGGTCTCCCTTGGTGTGGATCATGAGGTCCATCATGCCGTGCTTGCCAATCTGTTCGAGCATGTGGTCAAAGAAGCCCAGTCCTGTCTGGATGTCACACTTGCCGGTGCCATCGAGATTCACCTTGATATGAATGTCTGTCTCCTTAGTTTTCCTGCTCACCTCTGCGATACGCTCGCCAGCAAAGAGCAGTTCTGAAATCTTGCTCCACGACATTCCTTCATCACTTAGTATCAGTGATTTACAGCCGATGTTTCGAGCGAAACTTCTATCTGTCTCGCGGTCCCCGATCACATACGAGTTGGCGATATCATACTCAGGGTTATTCATGTATTTCTCTACCATTCCGATGCCTGGCTTTCGCGTGGGAGCATTGTCTTCAGGGAAGTGGGGGTCTATCAGAATCTCATCGAAAGTGATGCCTTCGCCCTCGAGGGTCTGGAGGATGAAGTTGTGTACTGGCCAGAAGGTGTCTTCTGGAAAGGCATCTGTCCCCAGTCCGTCCTGATTGCTCACCATGACGAACTCAAAATCGAGTTTCTCTCGGATGAAGGCCAGATTGCGGAACACGCCTGGCACGAACTTCAGTTTCTCGAATGCGTCAATCTGCTCGTCGGCCGGTTCCTCGATGAGGGTACCGTCACGGTCGATGAAGAGTATCTTTTTCATAATGCTTCTTTGTTAAATTTATTCTTCTCCTGTTCGTGGGCTTCGATAGAACCGTACATGTAGTAGACGGGGAACAGGAAGGAGAGCATGACATACGCCTGTATGAATCCGATTAGCAGGAACACCAGTGCCGAAAGCCAGCCGATATAGGAGGGCAGTCCGTACGGGTCGCCGTACAGGAATCCCTTGTTGGCCTCGTTGCCGGCTATAGAGAGGATGATGGCAGGGAATGACGTGAACAGGTAGCAGACACATCCGATCAGCGTTGCCATGAAGACCACGAGGAAGATGAATCCCCAGCGGCGCATCCCTTTGCCGTAGTGGCTGAAGAGGTTGCTCCAGTAGCCTATGCCGTCGTTGAGTATATATCGCATGTTGGTATAGGTCAGGGGCAGTGTAAACACGAACGCCAGCAGTCCAACCACCGCTATCGATCCGAGGGCCGTATAGGTGGAAACGCTGTTGATGAGAAGCATCCCCACGAAGCCTACGAGCATGCCCATGATGAGACTGATGAGGAGCATGCACAGCCACGCTATCAGGGTTCTGACAAAGATGTGCGAGTCGAGGCTGTACCAATGTGGTGTCCTACCGATGATGCCTGTGTCCTGATGCTGCTTCAGCACGGAGAAGCCGTAGGCGAAGAAGAGGGCATCGATTATCATCGTCAGGGGCAATACGATGAGTGCCGTCTGTGGACGTAGAATCATCATTGTGCCTCCCGTGCTGACCAAGGCCGCAAAGAAGAGCGCAGCCAGCCATGAGGCGCGAAAGATGCGTTTGAAGTTTGACATATACAGACGGTAGCCGGCACTGATGCAAGCACGGCTACTGCGGTCTTTCAGAAGGATGTCTTCCTTTTCTTTTTCCATGTGTTCGTCGTTTTTGTGTGCAAAGTTAGTCATTATTTGCGACTTATGATTGCCGTTTGTCGATTTTCTTGCTATAGAGTTCGTTAATTAAATTAAAACGGATTTAAAATGTTCAATGTTCAATGTCCAATGTTCAATGAAAATTGTAACTTTGCACCTGAATAATAAAAATGGTAACGCACACATGAGATATTTGCAATGGGGGTTCATCGGTTGCGGTGATGTGACTGAGCGCAAGAGCGGTCCTGCCTTCAGCGAGGTGGCGGGCTCGAGTGTCGTGGCGGTGATGAGCCGTACGGAACAGCATGCCCGTAACTATGCTCGTGCCCACGGCATCAAGAAGTGGTACACAGACGCCCAGGAACTCATTGATGATCCTGACGTGAATGCCGTCTATGTGGCTACGCCGCCATCCAGCCATGCCACCTACGCCATCATGTCGATGAAGGCGGGCAAGCCTGTCTACGTGGAGAAGCCCCTGGCGGCCAGTTACGATGACTGCGCCCGTATCAACCGCATTTCTGAGCAGACGGGCATCCCCTGCTTTGTGGCCTATTACCGCCGTTACCTGCCTTATTTCCAGAAGGTGAAAGAGATTGTCAAGAGTGGCAGGATAGGTAAGATCCTGAATGTGCAGATTCGCTATACAGAGCCCTTGCGCACCACCGATGCCGAGGCCATCACGAACGGCACGCCCCTGCCTTGGCGATTGCAGCCGGAGATTGCCGGCGGAGGCTATTTCTATGATATGGCGCCCCATCAACTCGATTTGCTGCAGGATATGTTCGGTGTGATTCTCGAGGCACGGGGTATCTGTGCTAATCGTGGCGGATATTATGAGGCCGAGGACTCCGTGAGTGCCTGTTTCCGTTTCGAGGACGGTGTGCCCGGCTCGGGCTCGTGGTGCTATGTGGCCCATGAGAGTGCCCGCGAGGACTGTATCGAGATTATCGGCACCGAGGGGCAGATCAGTTTCTCGGTCTTCGATTATAACCCCATCCGCCTGCAGACCAGTGATGGCGACGAGCAGATCACGGTGCCTAATCCGCCATACGTGCAGTATCCGCTGATCAAGAACGTGATCGAGCATCTGCAGGGGCTGGGCGTCTGTACCTGCACCAGTTCGTCGGCTACGCCTGTCAACTGGGCGATGGATCGTATTTTGGGGAAGTTTTAGTGGAAAGTGGAAAGAGGAAAGTGGAAAGAGATATGAAAAGATGCCTGATGATGATGATATGTATGTGCCTGGCGCTGGCAATGACGGCGAGGGGACGGATTCAGCAGCCTGTCTACCAGCGGACTGACAGCATCACCATCTGCCGGCTGCTCAGCGAGGTGCGCCGGCAGCCTGCCGGTACGAATATCCCGCTGTTCTTTGCCCGTCAGTTCCTGGGTGTGCCTTATGTGGCCCATACGCTCGAATCGAAGGGTGAGGAGCGGCTTGTGGTCAACACCCGCCAACTGGACTGCACAACGCTCGTAGAGACCGTCACAGCCCTTACTCAGTGTGCCTATAGCCGTCAATACACTTGGCAGGCCTACCTCCGAAACCTTACGGCCATGCGCTATCGGCAGGGAGTCATCGACCGCTATACCAGCCGCATCCATTACTTCACCGAGTGGATTACCCAGAACAGCAAGGCGGGCCTCGTCACGGAGATCCAGCAGCCTGATCCGCCCTTCGCTGCCATCCAGACGGTGAATGTCAACTATATGAGTCAGCACCCGGATAGTTATCAGGCCTTGCGCCTGCATCCTGACTATGTCGGCGAGATCCGGCAGATGGAGCGTCGGGTGTCTGGCCAGAAGTTCCGTTATATCCCCAAGGCGAGGGTAGGGCGGAGTGCCGAGTTGCGCCAGGCTGTCAGGGATGGTGACATCATTGCCATCACCTGCAAGAAGGTGGGCCTCGATATAGCCCATCTGGGTCTGGCTGTGTGGAAGAACGGCAACCTGCATCTGCTCAATGCCTCGCAGATCCATAAGAAGGTGGTCGAGGAGCCGATGACGCTCTGGCAGTATCTCCGCCAGCATCCTTCACACACCGGCATCCGAATCATCCGCATCCGTCAATAGTCTGAAGAAATCACTCAATCGTAACTAAATAGCATTTGAATATGGAATTACCCGATTTTATGAAGTACTCCAACAAGTTCACACAGCAGGACTTCGTTGAAAAGATCTCCCGTATCGCCAAGCGGGCGGGTTCAAAACTGGTCTATGCGGCACTCATCCTGTACTATACGCTTCAGAGCGACAAGGTGAGCAAGGCCGACAAGGCCATCATTATCGGCGCGCTGGGCTACATGATCAGTCCGCTCGACGTCATCCCTGATGCCATCCCCATTGCGGGACTGACAGACGACCTTGCCGTGCTGCTCTATGTGCTGAAGAAGGTGTGGACGGGCATTGATCCTGAAATCATCGCCAAGGCCAGGGAGAAACTCTCCAAGTGGTTTGATGAAGAGGAGATTAACGAGATCCAGCACCTCTTCGATTCGGAGGAATAAAAACGAAAGAGCCCTCGCCGACTGGCGGGGGTTCTTACTTCTGAGGTGCCTGGCGGATTCGAACCGCCGTAGACGGTTTTGCAGACCGTTGACTAAGCCACTCATCCAAGGCACCGATGTTTTATCTTTGTGCACCTTTTTACGAATGCGGGTGCAAAGGTAGTGATTTTTCCCGACACTGCCAAATGTTTTTCCGATTTTTTCGTTTCTTATTGCATTTTTCCGCCAGAGAGCAGCCCCGGCAGGCCTCGTTTTCGTCTGTCAGGGCCCTGTAGACCCTGTATCCGGCATAGCCTGCCGCCGCCGCCACCACCAGCACTACCACCGCCGTCTGCCACATATCACATCTCCTTCCTCATTCCTCGTTCCTCATTCCTCGTTCCTCCTTCCTCAAAAATCCTATCCCTTCGTCAACTTCCGCAGCAGCAGTTTGTTGATCACCTGAATCCTGTGTCCTTGCTTCTCGATGTCTTCGCGTACATTATTTATATTATTAAAGAAGTCGCTGAAGGCGTTGAGCAGGAAGTTGGGTTGTCCTGTATCCTCGGTCATGCCCGGGTCGGTGAGGATGCGTATGCCCTGAGGCTCGATGTGCACGTCCACCTCCTTGCCCGTCATGATGGGGTCGCCGTCGTAGTGGATGGCGCCGGGCTGCTTGCGGCTGATGTGCAGATGCTGGGTGCGGAAGGTCTTGATCTTCGAGTTGTTGGGCAGAGTCTTCATAAACAGGTCGGCGGCTATCTGTGGGGCTTCGAGGGCATCGAAGGGCTCCATGATGATTACGTCCATCTGTCCGTCCTTCATCGTGGCTCCGGGAGCGATGTAGGCGTTGTTTCCGTATTGCGAGGCGTTGGCACAGGCTATGAGGAAGGCCTTGTAGCGGTGCTTGCCGTCATCGCTCTCTACCTCATAGGTTTCGGGCTGGTATTTCAGTCCCTCTTTCAGCACGTTCTCCACGTAGGTGATCGGCCCTCGCTTGCCGCTCTCTGCGAACTTCAGCGAGATGAAGGCGTCGAATCCCATGCCGCAGGTGCAGAAGAAGGGCAGGTCGTTGATCACACCGTAGTCGAAGGTCTCGATGTTGCAGGCGTTGATGAGGCCGAGGGCCTTCTTCATGTCCATGGGGATGCAGAGATGGCGGGCCAGCCCGTTGCCCGAGCCGCATGGCATGATGGCCAGCGCCGTCTGGGTGTGGGTCAGCGAGCGCGCCACCTCGTTCACCGTGCCGTCGCCGCCTACGGCCACCACCACGTCCACCTGCCGCTCGGCGCACTGCCTGGCTATCTCTGCCGCATGGCCGGCATAGCCCGTCAGTTGGATCTCGTAGTCATACAGGTCGTGGTCCAGCCGCTGCTCAATCAGGTCTGGTATCTCATCCTTCGAGTGGGTGCCCGAAATGGGATTGATGATGAAAACGATCTTCTTCTTACTCATATTCACTATGCAAAATTACGAAAATCGGTTAATAATCCAACTAAATATGCAAGAAAAATAGAAAAATAGTACAATTATTAAGAAAAACTTGCACGAATTGATAAAATTTGTGTAACTTTGCACCCTGATAAATTAAAAAGACAACATTACCTATTACAGACAATGGGACAATTAGAAGAGAAATTCAAGAGCTACCGTGTGCCTCAGAAGTTCATGGAAGACGATGTATACCCCTATTTCCGTGCCATCACGGGCAAGCAGGGTACTGAGGTTGAGATGGGCGGTCACAAGGTGCTGATGTTCGGTTCGAACGCCTATACAGGCCTTACTGCCGACCAGCGCATCATCGATGCCGCCAAGGCTGCTCTCGACAAATACGGCTCTGGCTGTGCCGGCAGCCGATTCCTCAACGGAACGCTCGACCTGCATGTGCAACTCGAGAAGGAACTGGCTGAATATATCGGCAAAGACGAGGCCCTCTGCTTCTCTACGGGCTTCTCGGTCAATCAAGGTGTGCTCGCCGTGGTGTGCGGCAAGGACGACTACATCATCTGCGATGACCGAGACCATGCCTCGATCGTAGACGGCCGCAGGCTCTCGTTCGCCAAGCAGTTGCACTACAAGCACAACGACATGGAAGACCTGGAGCGCATCCTCCAGACACTGCCTCACGAGGCCATCAAACTGATTGTCGTCGACGGCGTATTCTCCATGGAGGGTGACCTGGCCAAACTGCCTGAGATCGTAGAACTGAAGCATAAGTACAACTGTTCGATCATGGTCGATGAGGCTCATGGCATCGGCGTCTTCGGCAAGCAGGGCAGGGGCGTATGTGATCATTTCGGACTGACAGACGAGGTGGACCTCATCATGGGTACCTTCTCGAAGTCGCTCGCCAGCATCGGCGGATTCATCGCCTCCGACTGGGACACGATCAACTTCCTGCGCCACAATGCCCGCTCGTATATCTTCTCCGCATCTAACACGCCTGCCGCCACTGCAGCAGCCATGGAGGCCCTGCACATCATCCAGCGGGAGCCTGAGCGCATCGAGCGCCTGTGGAAGGTGACCAACTACGCCCTGAAGCGCTTCCGCGAGGAGGGCTTCGAGATCGGCGAGACCGAGAGCCCGATCATTCCGCTCTATGTGCGCGATGCCAACAAGACGTTCCTCATGACGTCGCTCGCCTTCAAGGCCGGGGTGTTCATCAATCCCGTCGTGCCACCAGCCTGTGCACCTCAGGACACGCTCGTGCGTTACGCCCTGATGGCTACCCACACCGAGGAGCAAGTGGAGCGCTCGGTCAAGATCCTGAAGAAAATCTTCGTAGAGCAGGGAATTATCAAATAAATTTGCCGAAAAGTTTGCAGGGTTCGCAGAAAATGCGTACCTTTGCACTCGCTTTCGGGCAGACGAGGTGTAGCGCAGTTGGTAGCGTTCCTGGTTTGGGACCAGGCTGTCGCAGGTTCGAGTCCTGTCACCTCGACCATCCTTAAAAAATAAACCGCTGATTCATAATGGATTAGCGGTTTTTTTGTGCTTGCATCCCAAGAATTACCTTGTTTTTCCTCTTTTTACATGCTATGGTTGTTAAAATCCTTTTCCGTCTATATTAACTCATCACATTATTTTCTATGATTCTACAATCTTTTACTCTTCATGGTACTCTATCAATCTTTTCAAATTACATACAATTGCCGATAATTACAGACACTTGCATGATATGGTTATATAAAGTGCAAATTTGAACTCTAATATGAAAATTGGACCCTCAACTCTGCTGATATGCCAGTCGTAGAGTTCGAGGAGTCTGATACTGTTTTTGGCCGTGAGTTCTTCACAGGCCTGTTCCATGCCATAATCGACAAAAGACCGATATACCTCGACTATCAGCGGTTTGGCAAGAAAGCCCGCACTCATCTGCTCTATCCCTATTATAGATAATACGCCTGATGAGTCCCTTCATGACAAGCTGCATGAAGATGGTTATTATATCCTCAATGACAATGATCAGTATTATTGCATTGATTTTGCCAATAAGGTTATTCTGAACATGGAGGAAGCTGGCCTTGACGTTGACCGTCTGAAGAGACGACAGACAAAGCTGGAGAATGCACGGATTCATCCATCTTCACCACAACAGTCATCGTCTAAACCTAATATCCTGCAACCAGTCCGTAAAGCCCTTCAGCAACAAGGTGGCTCAAAGGATGGCAGTCGTGAACATGAGGTTGGAGGTCATGGCAACTACGATGAGATAGATGACGAGCGTAAGTTAAAGAGATAACCCTGTGATCAACGGCTTTATTTCTCGCTCAAAGATACCCTTCTCCACGATCCTGTAGTGTGGATGGTAGGCTTCTCGGTATTCAGGCGAATGACTGATGGCATATTTGCCTGCAGAGAGGATGCTTTCTATGAACTGCTTGTCTTTGTCATAGTTAGGCAGCTGGAGTTGCATCTGCTCGATCGTGCCAATAATCACGTGCCATCGGTCACACCATGACTCAACAGAAGGACGTTCCGAAGTGTTAGCACTGCGGATGAAGGCATCGAGCAGCATGTCCTCCTTTATCAGACCTTCCTTGATAGCCCTGATGCTCACACGGACATAACGCCCATTAATTAAGCAATGACAGTTTGTAACAATCTGATATGCATTTTTGTTAAATTGCAAGCAAAATGATATTTTGATAGATTAAATACTTTACAATATGAAAGCAGATAGATGATTTAACAATCAAATTGCAAACGATACAACGCTTGTATCTGTTTTTCTTTGTACCTTTGCCGACGGATTATTATATAGTAAGGTAAAAGGTATGAATGTAAGGATAACAGAACTGACGGACAGCCGAGATTCGGTTAACAAGTGGATGGAGCGCTATGGTGTACGCTTTGGTGTTTACAAGAACGGTGTGTTCAATGAGCAACTTTTCCCATTTGACCCCGTTCCCCGTGTCATTGGAAAGGATGACTGGGCTTATCTGGAGCAGGGCTTGAAACAGAGAGTGCAGGCGCTGAATAAATTTCTGTGGGATGTCTATCATGAGAAGAAAATCATCAAGGACGGTATCGTACCCGAGGAATTCGTATATTCGTCGAAAGGCTATATGCCAGAGTGTGAGCGAATCAATCCTACGGGTGGGGTGTATGCCCACATAGCTGGTATTGACTTGGTGGAAGGCAAGGACGGCCAGTGGTATGTGCTGGAGGATAACCTACGCATACCGAGCGGAGCCAGCTATCCGATGATAGCACGGCAGATAACGCGTCGTGTCGCCCCATCCACCTTTGCCTCGCATACTATCGCGGAGAACCGAGGGTATGCCGACCTGCTGCGCGATATGATGGACGAGATGAATGACGGAAGGGGAATATCTGTCATTCTGACCCCAGGACGTTATAATTCTGCCTACTTCGAGCATTCGTATCTGGCAGAGAAGACTGGGGCGACGCTGGCCTATCCTGGCGACCTGTACGTGGAGGACAATAGGGTTTATTATTCGGGTATCTATAAGGATCGCACTCGCGTGGGCTGTATCTACCGCCGTGTCAGCGATGAATACATGGATCCGCTGGTGTTCGAGGCATCGTCACTACTTGGCATTCCCAACGTGATGCAGGCTTACAAGGCAGGCAACGTAGCACTTGTCAATGCCATCGGAAATGGAGTGGCCGACGATAAAGGCATCTACTATTTCGTGCCGAAGATGGTGGAATACTATCTGGATGAGAAGCCCATACTCCAGAATGCTCCAACCTATCTGCCATATTTCAAAGAGGACTACGACTATGTGCTGTCGAACATACAGCGGCTGGTCATTAAGGATGTCAGCGAGGCTGGAGGCTACGGCGTGGTATTCGGTAAGGATCTGTCGGTAGAGAAACTCGAAGAGCTGAAAGCCCTCATCGTCAGTCAGCCACGACGCTGGATTGCACAGGAGGTCATAGACTTCAAGGATTTGAAGGTATTGGATGATACTGACGCCCAGTCATCAGCCGACGGATTCGTTGAACGCAAGGCTGACTTGAGGGCATTCGTAGTCAGCGGAAAGGAGACGAAAGTGTGGCGCAGTGGACTGACCCGATTCTCGCGTAATCCGGACTCCTTCGTGGTCAACTCATCGCAGGGAGGCGGATTCAAGGATACCTGGGTCATGGAGGACTAACATAATAAGAGAAAACACTATGGTAAAGAATAGAATTTTATCGGCCAACAAGGCCAACAGCCTGTTTTGGCTGGGGCGCTACGAGGAGCGCGTCTATATCACGCTCCACCTGATGCGCAAGTGCTATGACAAGATGATAGACGGAGAAATGGAGGACTACTGGCCCTTCTGGCAGAAACTCGACCCGCAGGGCGTATATCAGACCAATGATGAGTTTACGCTTGGCATGATGTATGACGGCAGTAATCCAAGTTCAGTGATGTCGGCGCAAACCAGGGCTATGGACAATGCCATCCTTTTGCGCGAGGAGATCATGTCGGAGACACTGAGCTATCTGGAAATGAGTGTCGCACTTTTGAAGAAGTGCAGTGAAAAGCAGGAAACGAATGTCATGAGCCTGCAACCCGTTATCGACTGGTCGCTGGCATTCTGGGGAGCTGCAGAGCAGCGACTGCTGAACCATAAGGCTCTATACATCATGATGATAGGACGCAATGTAGAGAACCTCGACATGCTGCTACGCTTTGAATACAGCTACGAGCGCATCGCACAGGCATACGACTCGGTGAAACACTATTCGCGTAGATTACCAGGTCTGCTCGACGAGCACATAGAGAGTCAGTTGGACAGTCTGATTATACGAGAGAAATTCAATCTGAGCGACTTAGATTATAAGAACAAATTGCTGGCGTTTGTCAACCAGTTGGTGAGGGTATGAAAAGGTATTTATACAACTACCAGACCATCGTGACTTTCAGCGAGCCAGTGTCGGCACATGCCGTCATGCTGAGGTGCCAGCCTGCAGCCAACGCCTTCCAGACCATCGAGCAGGAGCATGTCATCGTTTCGCCCGACTACTGGATGAATGCCGGCACTGACGCTTTCGGCAACCGTATTCTCTTTGGCGGCGCCAGTGAGCCGCATACAGTGTTCGCCTACATCAGCACGGGGATTGTGGCTACGGAGACTTATTTCCAGAAACAGCGTGGCGAGAACATGTTCCTATACAGCCAGCCTTCACAGCTCACGCAACTTAACGATGCGATGCGAGAGGCTGCTCTGACGGACGCCGAAGCAACTACGGCAGAGAAGGCTCGACAACTGTGTCACAGGGTCTATGAAATGATGACCTATGAGCCTGAGACCACTACGGTGGAAACCTCGGCAGTTGATGTGTTCAGTCGCCAATGTGGCGTATGTCAGGACTATGCCCACCTGATGATTGCCTTCTGCCGTGCCAACGGGTTGCCCGCCCGCTACGTGAACGGGTTTCTCGAGGGTACTGGTCAGACCCATGCTTGGGTGGAGGTTTTCGACGGCTATAGCTGGCAGGGCTATGACCCTACCCACGACCGCACATTACTGCAGCAAGGCTATGTCAAGATAGCCCACGGAAGAGATTCTGCCGATTGTCCCGTCAGTCGGGGCATGTTCTGCGGACAGGCAGTACAACAAACACAAATCAGCGTAACATTACAAGAACTATGATAAAGACTATAGTATCGACAGAACTGCCCGTAGATGAGCAGTTCCGCATCCGCAAGAATGTGATTCATCACGGCAGGGAGGGACTGCGCTTCTGCGTGGTAACGGGTACACACGGTGACGAGCTGGAGGGACAGATGGTGTGCTTCGAACTATCGCGTATCGTGGGCGAACATCCTGAACTGCTCACTGGTACACTGGAAATCTATCCTGCACTCAATCCGCTTGGCATAGACACCATTCAGCGGGGCATACCCAACTTCGACCTCGACATGAACCGCATCTTTCCTGGTGACCCTCAGGGAACCATGGCCGAGCAGACTGCCCATGCCATCATCGAGGACATCAAGGGAGCCGACATGGTCATTGACATTCACTCTAGCAATCTCTATTTGCGTGAGACACCTCAGGTGAGGATCAATGTTCAGGATGCCGAGTGGCTGGTGCCATTTGCTGAGCACCTTGGCACAGATTTCGTATGGGTGCACGATGCTGCCACCGTACTGGAGGCCACACTGGCTCACTCGCTCAACAGTACGGGTACACCATGCCTGGTAGTGGAGATGGGTGTAGGCCAGCGCATCAACCACAAGATGTGTCGTCGGCTGGTTGGAGGTATTTTACATCTGATGAAACACATGGGTATGTGGCAGGGCGAGGTGCCAGCCGACATACAGCAGCCAATCGTATGTAAGGGCGACCGCGTGACATTCCTTAATGCGGAAACCTCGGGTGTATTCCTTACAGAACTAAAATGTGGTATTACAGTTACCGAGGGGCAGACCATCGGCCGGATTGTAGACCCTCTTCGTGGACGGGTACTCAGCACAGTCACCTCACCCGTCAACGGCTATCTTTTCACCATCCGTGCCTATCCGATTGTATATGAAGGATCGCTGATGGCCCGGATCTTTAATTCAGAAGAACAAGTATGAGAGAAGAGACTATTTTTGAAATGACGTCGCCCTATCGAGACAGTTTCCGCATTCGCGGCTACCGTTTCGGAGAGGG